>Ga0209335_10000440_pt1 | contig 49853 bp, 34 predicted proteins | sample COG_09_FD_184753 | JGI IMG/M metagenome (GOLD analysis project Ga0209335, IMG submission 184753) | Pelagic Microbial community sample from North Sea - COGITO 998_met_09 (SPAdes) (version 2) | ecosystem: Environmental > Aquatic > Marine > Neritic zone/Coastal water | place: Helgoland, sampling...
AAAAACAAATGTTCTTTTTCTTTTTCTTTTTCCTCTCTCGATTTTTTCTTCATTTTTCACAAAAAAAAAGCCCAACAACCACAAAAGCAACAGAAGAAACATGAACGACGATATAAACGACGACGACGACGACGAGAAACCGCTCGCAGCAACACCACTCGCGGCGACGACGACGACGACCAAAAACGACGACGACGAATGTGTCGATAACAACACGTCCAACTGTGCTTTTAAGAACGCGAACGACGCAAACACCTTTAACGAAAAAGCTCGAATGGAATTCGATCGAACCCAAGAGTTCCCGACGCCGGAGACGAACAAACTCGAGGAAAAGGAAAAGGAGGACGGAAACGACGCAAAGGGGGGAGCAGAAGAAGAAGCGAAAAAGGACGAAGAAGAAGAAGAGAAGGAGAAAAAAACAACGAACGAGGACGAGGAAGAAAAGAAAGAGGAAGAAATCATCTTCGTCCTCGAGGATTGGCCAGTCTCGGACGACTTTCTTTTGATCAAATGCGTGGAAAACGGGTGCGCGTTGGAAAGTTTAGCAGCCCCTTTCGCGAGAACGAGTACGACGACGAAAGGTGGAAAACACACACAAACGCACGTTCCAATCGTGAACTTTTCGAAAGAGTACGCGCTGGAGGAAATCGAGAAAAGATGGCGAGGGATTTTGTTCGGCGAGAAGAGCGCGTACGAGGCGGCGAAGCGATTGAGAGAGTACGCGGAGAAGGAAGCGCCGAAAGTAGAGGCGAACGTCGGCGACGACTTTAGGACGAGTTGGAAGAAGAGGAGGGGCGGAGAAGTGCCGAGGTTAATTTCTGGCGAAGGAGAGGAGGAGGATGAAGAGGATAACGCCGCCGCGGTGAACTTTTTCAAAGACGCGGAGTTGTTTATTCTCACCGATTGCGATCCTTTACCGTCCAAAGCGCAGTTGGACGAAACCTTGAAACGACAAGAGTCGAAGAGGAAAGAGAGGAACATTCATAAAATTGCAAAGTTAGAGAAAGATTTGACGACGGTAGCATCACGAGCGATGACGAGAAGTGGCATAATCGCGAAAATTATCGGACAGAACACGATGTTTACGTTGACGAAGAGAGAGTCCACGGTTGGGAGGAGCACGACGGATAGCGCCGTGGACGTGGATTTGAGCAAAGAGGGCAACGCGGCGAAGATTTCGAGAGTGCAGGCGTATTTGAAGTTGCGATGGAACGGAGAGTTCTCGTTAAGGAATGTAGGAAAAAGACCGATTTGGATTAACAACAAACCGATTGAGACGAACCAACGGGCGAGACTACATTCGCACGCGTTGATTGAAGTCGGAGGAATGCGAATGCTGTTCGTACCGAACCCGTCGTTGGTGAGGTGCATCCAACCGGAATCGTATAAATAAAACAAAGTACAAAAGAAAAGAAAAGAAAAGAAAGTAGTAGCTATACTGTAATAAGAAGTTGTTTCATAACTGATATATCGTGTGTTTACTTTTACAATTTTTGTTTGTGTGTGTTAGTATTATTGTTCTTGAGATCTTTCTCGTTCGTGCCTGCGCGTTGTTGTCTTTCTTCTTAAGATTTTTATTTTGCGATGCCTGGGATGCCCTTCATTTTGAAGTCATCCGGTTTCAAGTCACGCAAAGGCGCAGAAATGCCCGGAACTTGGTTCCTCGGCACGCGGTCTTTACCGTTCCCGGTCGCCGCGCCGGCTAACCATTCCGGTAACAAACCAAAGAAACCGGCGCCGACGTATTCCAAAATCACCGGCATCGATCCCATGAGAATGATTTGGCCCATGACCGACCCTGGGTGCGGAATTTTTAATTTCGCCACGCTCTCCCAAAACTTTCTCACCGGCTCTGGGTACCAATCGTACGGTTCGTCGCCCAAGTATCGTCGATAAAACGTGTTCATCAACGAAGAAAATCGACTCAAACCGTGGATGCTCGAGGTTCGCAAAAAGCGTCTGGTGGCGTATCGAACCAACGCCAACTCAACCCCTTTTTTACCTTCGCACTTGGATAATTCGTCCGCCAAAACGTACGCGGATTCAATTGCCTGACCGCCGCCCTGGCCCAAGTTTGGTTGTACGGCGTGCGCGGAATCTCCGAGTAACGCGACTCTGCGATCGACCCATCTCGGATCGGGTAACACGTCGCAGACGTCTCTCAACTCGATATCTTCCGGTTTCGTGCACTCCAATCTCTCCTTGATCGCCGGTGCCCAACCGTTGAATCGGTCCAACAACATTTCTTTATACGTGGGCCAGTCGTCGCAAGATGCGTAGATGTCTTGACCACCTTCCGGCACTTCCAAGAAAGCGTAGTATTGTTGTTTCCCTTCCCCGACGTCCGAGGAGACGAAATATTGCTTCGGGCCTAAAAATACTTGGTACCCAATCTTGGACGGATCCGTATACTGCGGCTCTCGAAACGGTTGCGAGTAATCGCACACGGCGGTATATACCGCGTACCCGGCGTACGCCAACTTTGTCTCTTGCCCGTTGCGCATTTGCTTACGGATCTTCGATCGAATCCCGTCGCATCCGATCAACACGTCTCCTTCGTGCGTCGTCCCGTCCGTCAACTTGGCAATCACCTTGCCATCGTTCGTGTGCTCGTACTCGTCGACGATGGTGCCCATCATGATGTTTTCGTCCCCAACGCCTTCTCGCAAAATATCCAACAAATCGTACCTCGACAACACCAACGTCAGCGGTAACCCGTTCATATAACACGGCTGCCTCGTATCGAAGCGATAGAACCACTCTCCCGAAATCCCATCCAACAACCCGTTCACGCGATCACCGGTAATAATTCCTCTCGCAAAGACCTCCTCGGCCATCCTCGGATCGATAGAATCCAACGCCCCTTGCGAGTTGCACTGCAACTGAATCGGACCGCCGAACGGTTTATACTTGGTCACTTTCTCAAAGACCACGACTTCCATCCCTTTGCGCTTGCACGCCGCCGCGGTGATCAAACCGGCGATGCCGCCTCCGGCGACTAAGACTTTCGGGAGGTTCGGGTTCGTCGGTGGCGTCGGCTTACGCGTCGCTTCCACTTCCGGGGAGACTTCATAGTCGACTGAATATGACTTCTCGTTCGCGTTGGAATTATTTTCATCATCATCAGAAGAAGAAACCATCACGACTCCTCTCTTGAATTTTCTTGAAATCGTCGTCGTCGTCGAATTCTTTCTCGCTTTTCCTCCTGGGTGTCGAGAAGAAACGGAAGAAAAGACGGCCGATTGTGACGATGGTGATGATGATGATGATGCTCTCGTTCTTCTCGGTAGTATCGTCGTCGTCGAGAGCGCTGATGCTGCTGCTAAAAACATGATGATGTTAATGTCTTCTCCTCTCTTTTCTAATCTCGCTGTTCTCTCTCTCTCTTTTATCAGAGGCGAGATGATAAAATGTCTTCTCTCTTTCTCTCTCTCTGTGTACCTCGCAAATAATACGAACACAAAATAAACAAACAACTATATCAGAGAAGAAGAAAAAAGCGTCGTCTTTTTCTCTCTCTCTCTCTGGTTTTGTGTGCGCGTGTGTGTGTCTGTGTTCTTTCAAAGCGCGCGCTCTCTTCTGAAGAAGATGAAATGATTCTTTTTGTCTCGAATGTATCTTTTTTTTTCCCTCCTTGTGTTCGAAGAAGAAAAGAAAAAGAAAATCTCGTCGTCTCGAAATCTCTTCTTTTATTAAAAGCACCACCCCAAATGACGAGAGGATTCTCTCTTTTTTGTCAAAGTGTTTTTCTGACTGGTGCAAAAGTGTTCTTGTGAGAAGAAGCAAAAAAAACGTATCCGAGAAAAAAAAACGAGAAAAGCCGAGACAACACACCTGCGCAATATCATCATCGTCGTCATTGTATTCATTATATAAATATATTTACGACCAAACGCAAAGAAAACACGGACAACAAGAACAACAACAAGAACAAGAACAACAACACTCTGAATTGTTCAAATGCGACCAGCGTTACGTTTCGAAATTCCGTCGTCGTGTTCTTCTCGAAACGCGTCGTGCAGTTGCAGCGGCAAAAGCGAGAGCAGTTTTAGTAATGATTACTCGTCGTCAAAGTCTTGGACATCATCATCATCATCATCATCGGCGAGGAGGAATACGACGAGGAGGAGGAGGAGAAAGAAATTTTCGTCGTCGTCGTCGTCCACAGAGTCTGACGATGAGAAGAAGAAGACGAAGTCCGAGGAAAATTCGTTAGCGAGAGTAGGAATAGAAACGAGGATGAAAAACGCGTCCGTGGGAGCGCTCGCGGCGTTAACTTTATCACTGGGAGGGAATCCAACGATGATGATGATGACACCATCAACATCAGTCGCATACGCCAGTACTGGAAATGGAATTGAAAACACGGCGAAGCGCACCGGGGATTGTTTGTTGCAAAACTGCAAAGCGGAGTTAGCGGGGTGCTTGGCTGACGAGAAGTGCGTGGAATCGTTGGCGTGCTTGAACGTGTGTTTCGGGAAACCGGACGAGGCGGATTGTCAGATTCGATGCGGGGATTTGTACGCGTCGCCGGCGGTGCAAAAATTTAACACGTGCGCGGTGACCAGGAACGCGTGCGTGGCGCAGAGACAATCGACGGGGGAATATCCGGTGCCTGATTTTGACGCGATTGAGACGAAAGAGAACGTCACCATCGACGATTGGACGAAGAAGAAGAGGTGGTACATCGTCGCCGGCTTGAATAAAGATTTCGACATTTTCGATTGTCAAGAACACTTCTTCGCGAAAGGCGACGACGATAAGATGTACATCAAAATCAATTGGAGAGTGAACAGGCCAAACGGACAATTTTACGAGAGAGGCGACGTGCAACGGTTTTACCAGGAGGACGATAAGGCGATTTTCTTGAACAGAGGGAACCCGGAAACGAAATTGCACTACCAAGACGATTGGATCATCCCGAAGGACGGTTTCTACGCCGACGAAGAGAAAGGCGTCGCGTTCGTGTATTACCGAGGCACGAACGACGCGTGGGACGGGTACGGTGGCGCCGTCGTATACGCGACTGAACCAACGTTACGGCCAGAATTTATTCCGCGCATGAAAGCTGCCGCGGAGAAAGTGAACGTCGATTGGAACAAGATGGTTATCACCGATAACTCGTGTAAAGCGCCCGAGGAAGTCAAAGTGACCAACATCGCCGATTTGGACACTTTGGGCGACGATGTGAAAGCGGTAGAGAAAGTTGTCGAAAGAGACGTGGAAAAGATCACGGAAAAACTGGTCGGTAAAGACGTGGAAAAAATTTTAGAATCGGACATCACGAAGATTGAGAAAGCTCTCGGCTCGGAAATCAAAGCGTTGGAAAGCAACCTCTTCCGCTTGGAACAAGCCACGGAACAGAAAATCGCCGGCCCGCAACGCGCGTTTGGCAACGAGGGCGGTAAAAACGACGTCGGTTTCGACATCAACCTGAAAAAAGCCGAGAAGAAACTCGTCGAGATTGAAAAAGAAGTCCGCCGGATCGACCCGGACACCAACGGGTTCGCTTACTATCCTGCTCCGGAAAGAAAATAATACTACTATAATAATAATAATAAAATAATCGCGTTTCCGCATTTTGAACGCGACGACGACGCTTTCACGCTTAAATACTCCTCTCCGCTACTACTAACGAGAGGACCAACGTGTTGTTTTGTACCACATATAGATGATCAGAGAAGAAATACATTGAATACTTTCATCGCGCATACGAGTATGTCGTACACCGAAGAAAAACACACACACAAACACACCAAAACTTCTCTCTTCTTATTTAAAGCGTTCACGCATTTTTGGCACTTTTTTTGATACTTTTTTCTTCGGAGAATGGCTTACTCAGCAGTTTCTTCTCATCCATACGGACAGAAACACCACTAATCTTTCTTCGCGCGGATAGAAAAAAATGTCAACTTTATCCTCGCGCGTGGGCCTTCGTGCCTCCACCACCACCCTCGCTTCCTTCCGAAAACACGCAAAACAATCAGTAGTCAACCCACACAGTAGCAATTTTAACAGCAGAAGAAAGTCTTTACTCGTCTCGAACGGCGCGACGATTTCCTTCGTCCGAGACTCCGTGGAAACATCCGTCCCGGACGTGAAACTCACAAAGTCGAGAGACGGAACGTCCGGGACGGCGTTTTTCACGTTCGAAAACCCGGACGTGTTCGAAAGCGCGACAGGGGACATCACGGGGATGTACTTGTCCGACGAGGAAGGCGAGATGACCACGGTGAGTTCTTGCTGTCTTTTGTATCATCTCATCGCGCGATGTGTTTCGTATCTTAAAACGTCAGACGTCATCGCTTCCCCGTTTGACTCAAAATCATCATCGTGTTCTCGATGTTTCCATCGTCTCTCTTTCTGTCTCTCTCTCTGAACCCCCACTCTTCTCTAACAAACAAACTCTATTTAACTCTGATTTACGTATGATGAATAACTTTACACAGGTGGACGTGAACGCGAAATTCGTAAACGGGAAACCGAAATGCATAGAAGCGAGATACATCATGCGTTCCTCCCAAGAGTGGGAAAGATTCATGCGATTCATGACGCGATACGCGGAAGATAACGGATTAGGATTTAACAAGACGTCGTAAGTGTACTTTGAAACGTAAAAGAAGAAGAAGAGAAAACGACGACGAGTGCACAGAAGAGAGAGAAAAGAAGTTTAATACGAATGAAAAGAGAGAGCGTTTAAGAAGGTTTGACGTATGCGACGTCTTTGCGTATTGATACGTACGCTCTTTATTACTCGCGTCGAAACGAAACGAAACGACGTCACGAGCGCGTATGTTAATGTCTCTGCTTAAACTCGAGGACGAAGAAAAGTGTTACATAATCCTAGCATCGAAACCACGAAAGAGATGAAACGTATGCTTTTCCTTTTAAAATCTTTGTCTTCTTTGTTGTCTTCTTTAACTTCTTCTCGCGTTCTTTTCTCTCTTCTGTTGTTTTCTTTCGCGAGACCTTCAGAAATCGGATTCTCTTCGCGCTTGAGTTATTCTACTCTCCTCGTCGTTGGTTTCGCATTTATGCCTATTCCGTTTCTCAGTGGTGCTTCGTCGAGTTTGCGTGCATTTTCTTTGTCTTTCTCTTTGTCTTCTTCTTGGAAAAGTTCTTCTTCTTCTTCTTCTTCCGTCGAGCGCGCGAGGACGACATCTCATCCGACGGGGAGGAAAGCAACCCCGAGGTGGATTTCGCTCGAGACGACGATGTCCTCCTCCGGTGATGCGCAGCAAAAGAGAAACGAACAACGAGGACAAGAACAACAAAATCAGCGTTATTACGCATATAAACTCGGTCTGACCGGATCGATTGGCTCTGGGAAATCCACCGTCGCGAAAATGTTCAAAGAACAGTTACAAGTCCCAGTGTTTGACTCGGATGCGGCGGTGCACGAGTTATACGAAGAAGGCGAAGCGGTGACGAAGATACGAGCGATATTCGGCGAAGACGTTGTGGATTCGGAAACGAAGAGTTCAATCGATCGGAAACGGTTAGGGGAGAAAGTCGTCGGCGTACCCGAGGAGATGGCAAAGCTGGAAGCTATCGTGCACCCGCTGGTGGAGGAGAAGCGGAGACGGTTCGTCGAGGAGTGCGTTCGTTCGAGGAGGAGGAAAGAGGAGGAGGAGACGAGCGCAGAAGACGCCGCCGACGAAACGGACGTGTTGGTGTTCGACGTGCCTTTGCTCTTCGAGAAGCAGTTGGAGAATACCGTGGATGGGATTTTAGTCGTTTCGTGTTCGTCGGAGACGCAAAGGGAGAGAGTGATGAATCGAACGGTTGGCGCGAGGATGAGTTTGGAGAAGTTTGAGAAGATTCGGGAGATGCAAATGCCGGACGAGGAGAAGAGGAAGAGAGCGACGTGGGTAGTGGATACCGAGAAGTCGTTGGAGGAGACGGAGAGAGATATCGAACGCATCGTAGATGAGATTAGGAGTAGTAAGAGAGGAAGCGGGCGGTAAAGCAACAAGTGCTAGAAGTAGATAGTCGTAAATGTATTTAACTATATTCTGAATTTATTTATACAAAATAATTAACTACGAGCTGCTTGCTTGCTTGCTTGCTTGTGTTGTTGTTGTTGTTGTTTTTGTTGTACACGTGTTGTTCTGATACCTTCTATTGCTTATCCGTAAACATCGCTCGCACGTAATGGTTTAGATTTTCTTCCTCACACGGCGGTGGCGGTAAACGAATGTTCTTCGTTTTGGAATCCCCGCTATTGCTGGAGGGCGTTTTCCGGATGAGCGTGTGTGGTACATCCACGACGTCCCAATCTTCGTCTTCGTTTTCAGCGTTGCGATGAGGGCGGTTGACTTTCGATATTTCGTCGTTGTCGTCGTTGTTTTCCGGTACTCGCGTCAATTTCAAATTCTTCTCGAATTTCTTCGTCGGTTCGGCGACGAAGCTCCAGACGCTTTTTATCATCGATTTACTTTTTTCCGCGAGTTGTCTCTTGCGGCTGCTCTTTCTGTTCTTCTTTTTCGTCGTCATCGTCGCTTTGGACTTTGCCGTGTTGTCGATGTTTCGTAATGAGGACGATATCACGACAACCGGTTCGAAACCTTCTTTGTTGTTGTCGTCGTCGTCGTCCTCGGACGAGAAAAGCTCTTCGCACGACATCGAAGACGACGAAGAAGATGCGCTCGAGCGGTAGTATAAATCCTGCAAACGTTTCCTTTCCGCGATTTCAACGAGCGCTTCAAACGCCACCAGTAATGAACAAAACGGACCGCCACGAGTGGCGTTGTTTGTATTTCCATTTAATTCTTTCATCAAGCGACGAGTGAAGTGATACTGATTTTCATCGTCATCGAAGATATCGCTCGTTACGAGTTCGGTAACTTCCGCGGCAAAGTGCGCGGTGACTATTTCGCACGATTTCTGTAGCAAACGCACGGCGCGGAGAAGGCGTTTCTTTTGCGCTCGCGCATCTTCTTCCTCCTCGCCGCCGACGCCACCGCTTCTTTTTGGAGCGGCTCGAGCGTAATACAGCGGTAATATCTCGCACTCGGGCGAGGCGATGTCACCGTACAAAACCACGTCTTCGTTTCCAAACGTTTTCCTAAAAAACTCATCCACTTTCACGGCTTCGTCGCGCGCGTAATCGTCGTCGTCGTCGTCGAAAGATTCCTTCCCGCCTCGCTCGAAATTCCTGCTCGAAGACGTTGTCGTTGAATCTAACGGCTTCCATATCTCCGTCGCGTTCGTCACGCCCGGCGTCGATCGATGGAGCGACGGGCAGAAGCTATATTTACCTAAAAGCGTGACGAATCTGTTCATCATCGAAAGCGTCGCGGCAATTTCGTTTTCGTTTTCAATTTTGTCGTCGCTTTTCTTGTTACTACTATTGAAAAGCACTTCGATGAACGCGTCCAAATCTTTGTTGTTGTCGTTGTTGTTGTTGTTGTTGTTCTGAGTCGATTGTTTCGAAGAGTACGCGAACGCGTCCACATCCGGTAAAAACTTTCCGTAACTGCTAATGCTGTCATTCCTTCCACGCACCTTCCTCTCTCCTCCGCTTTCCAACTCAAACACGTCCTTCACCTCTCCAAAGAGTCTCGAGCGTTCGCACCGCAACTCAAACTCGCAACTCTTCAATCGAATTTTGATCAACTCTCGAATATCTTCGTCTCTCCTCGCGTTCTCCTCTGTCTCTTTAACCGAAGAAGAAGAGAAAACTCCTCCAACCTTCTTCTTCTTCTTCGTCGCTCTTTTCTCCATCGCTCTTTTCTCTCTTCTCGCGCGTTCCTCTCGTTCGCGCACGTTCTTCTCCATCGCGTCGTTTCGACGCGTCTCCTCCTCCACCGTCTCTTTGAGCGCTTTCGCTCGCGCCGAATGTTTCTCAATCTCTCTCTCGAACAACAGTAATAACAACACCTTCTCTGTTGTCTTCTTCTCCTCCGCCTCTTCTTTTTCCTCCGCCTCTTCTTTTTCCTCCTTCTCGTAATAACAGTTCTCCTCTTTCCGGTTGTTCTCGTCGTCGTCGTTAAAAGTCTTTCTCGTCGTCATCTTTTCCTCCAACTGCGCTCGCAGTGTTTCTCTTCTCCTCGCTACGCTCGATAAACCTTTCTCCCTCGCTCTCATCGTCGTGAACGTCGTTCTCAAAATTCTTCTTCTTATTATTTTCGGAGGAGAACCCCGAGGCGTCTGAAGAGGAGGATAAAACGACTCTAATCTCTTTCCAAGAAGAGAGAGATGACCGTTCTCACGAACGCAGAAAAGCACATCTTCTCCTCCTCCTCAAAATCATCATCGTCATCAAAACACAAGAGAAGAAGTGTTAAAAAGAAGAACAGAAGAGAGATAAAGAAGAAGAAAAGAACTCCTCCTCGACGTTTTGGCAAAAACCACGCTGGAAAACAACTCAGTTTTTGAAAAAAGAACGAGAGAGAGAGAGAGAGAGAGTAAATAATAAAGAGCGTTCTGTTCTCTTCTTTTTATTATGGTGCGTTATTAATTCTTCTTGCGTAAAATCAAGGTCTCGTGTACTATTTTTTCGCGTTCCTTCTTACTTTTTTTGAGAGAGGAGAGAGAGAGAGAGAGAGGAGCGCAGTTTTTACGCAGCGAGTAGTGAGTGATGCACGGACGAAGAAGAAGAAGAAGAAGAAGAAAAAAAAAACAAAGCATGCAACCAAAAAAAAAGCGAGAGGCACACAAAAAATATCTCAATTTTATTATTCTTGGGAAGTTCTTCTCTTCATTAGTCTTGTCACATCATCGAAATTATTATTAAACTTCTCTCATCACTCAGAGAGTACTACTAAAAGACTCTTTTCACACATCAAACACTCTCTGCTCTTCTTGTCTTCACGAGATAAAAAAGCAGAGAGAAGAGAAGAGGCATATCAGAGGAGCAGTCGAGCTTTTCTTCTTCTTCTTCTTCTTCTTCTTCTTCTCGCGAGGATTACGCGACGAAAACAAAGGAGATTTTAGAGGAGACAAAAGACTTTTCAAAAGATGATGATGATGGAATCATTAACGACGACAAAACAGACGACGACGAAAGTCGACGATTCAAACAACAACAACGATTATTCAAATTCGTTCCGCGTGAACGAACTCATCCTCGCCCTGAAAGATGGATTCCTCTACCCGGCGAAAATCATCGACATGAGACGTTTAGAAGATGGAAGCTCCGGGGTGCTCATTCACTACCAAGGGTGGAACAAAAAATACGACGAGTGGGTGGAAGAGAAAGAAACGTGCAGGAAAATGAACGAAGAGAACACGAGAGAACAGAAAAGGTTACTCGAGGAAGATAAGGAGAAAAGGAGGAAAGCGAATGAAAAGACGACGATTCAGATTCAGATTCAGACGACGAAGAGCGGCGGTAAAAGTAACAACACCGCGGCGGCGGTTGGGAACAACAAGAACAAGAACAAGAACGACGACGAGGTATTAAAGAGGAAGAAGAACGCGACGACGACGAAACGCGAGAAAAGCCAATCAACCGGGAAAGACGGTAAGAAAAGTATTACTAAAGAGAGTAATAGTAATACTATTTTTAATACGAGTAGTAATAAGACGACGACAACAGGCGGCGCGAAGAAGAAAGCGACGAGCAAAGGCGAGGGCGAGCAACAGCGGGAGCCACAACAACAACAACAACAAAAGCAAAAACGAGACTTGGTGGATGCCGCGGCGACAAAAGCGGTTTTAACGACGAAAGAAGAAGACGAATCGGAAACAAATAATGCGACGACGAAAAAGAAAGCCGCACCAAGCGGTGGTCGGCCATCGAAGAAGCAAAAAAGTGAAGCAAAAACCGCCTACGAACAGAACGCGCCGCCGACGACCAACAAAGGAAGGAAAGGCGCCGTCGTCAACGCGACGAACAACACCAACAAGAGAAAGAACGCGGCGGCTTTGGAAAAAGGGGCCCCGGCGAATGCTGCGAGTAAAGAGAAAAAGAACGCGAAGAAAGATACGGCGGCGGCTCCAACGACGAACGCGAAAAAGCAAAAGCAGGAAAAAGAAAAGACGGAAACGGAAGAACAACGAGACCGGCAAGAACAAGAACAACAACAAGCGCCTTTGAAACCAAAAGTGAAAGTCATCTTGGCGACGGCGTTAAAGAAAGAGCTCATCAAACAACACGAAGCGCTCGCGCACAACCGCGTCCTGAAGCTCCCGAGAGAACCCGCCGCGCATACCGTCCAAAGTCTCTTCTCCGATTACGAAGTCGAAGCGATCGCGAAAGCTCGAACGCCGAAACAAATCGAACGCGCGAAAGAAATCGTCGCCGGTCTCAAACGCTACTTCGACGCCGCCTTGCAAAAAGCTTTACTCTACGAAAAGGAGAAGAAATACTACGACCTCGCCGTCGCGAAGAACGACGCGTTAAAATCCAAACCCGCCTCGGAAATCTGCGGCGCGGAACACCTCCTCCGCTTATACGTGAAACTCCCGGATTTCATCCCGGTTGAAGCCTTCGTCGGCGAAAAAGGCGAAAAAGAGGCGCAACTCATCGGTCACCAACTCGGCGAAACGTTGCGATGGTTGCAAAAAAGATCCCACGAAGCGTTCGACGGCGCGTACGTGGAAATAGACGAAACGAGCGGGAAAGTCATTCGAGAGATTCGAAAAGGCGCCGAGGTGGACGACGACGACGACGACTTTGATGAAGACGACTTTGAAGAAGAGAAAGAACAACAAAAAACGACGACTGATAATAAAGCTGCTGGAGTTTTAGAAGAAGAAGAAGAGAAGACGGAATTGGCTACCATTGATTTTCCGTAGTTTAACTTTATCGTTTTTTCAGTATTATAAATACTCTCTGTTATTAGTACTTCTTTTACACAACGAAAGAACAACTCTAAAAAATACGACTCTGATGCTTTTTTGCTTTTTTCTCAAAAAAAATTTTTTCCTCAAACTGTCAAACAAAAGAAGGAAAAAAAAATTCAGCCGCCACCTTGTTTTTCATCAGAGTCGTCATTTTTTAACCAGACACACACACAGACGTTATAAACGCGCACACACATAAAGTTACATCACCAAAACTAAAGTCACGAAGAAGAAAGACACGAAGAAGAAGAAGAAGAGCGTCGTTAAAAAAGTCCTCCTCGTTTCCGTGGTGTCGTCGCGTAACAACAATCGCAGAAGAAGAAGAACAACAAGAAGAAGAACAAAAATGGGCAAAAAAGCGAAAGGGAAACATCGTCTGGACAAGTTCTATTACTTAGCGAAAGAGCAAGGATTCCGCGCACGTTCGGCGTTTAAGTTAGTTCAACTGAACAGGAAGTATGATTTTTTATCCAGCGCGAAGGCTTGTTTGGATTTATGCGCAGCTCCAGGCGGGTGGCTGCAAGTGGCGCAGAAGTACATGCCGATGCAATCGACCATCGTTGGGATCGATTTAGCTTCGATAAAACCCATACGCGGATGCACGACTTTAGTGGAAGATATCACGACACCGAGCTGTCGAGCGGCGATTAAACGGGTCACGCCGGATGGTTTGAAGTACGATTGCGTGTTACACGACGGCGCGCCAAACGTCGGGGGCAACTACGCCAAGGAAGCGTATTCGCAAGCGGCGCTGACGTTGGACGCGTTGAAATTGGCGACGGAGTTTTTAACGTTAGACGGTTGGTTCGTGACGAAAGTGTTTCGGTCGCAAGAGTATCACGCGTTGTTATACGCGTTTCAGCAGCTGTTTAAGAAGGTGGAGAGCACGAAGCCGGTGGCGTCGAGAGACTCGTCGGCGGAGATTTTCGTCGTGTGTAAAGGGTACTTGGCGCCGACGAAAATTGATCCGAGGTTGTTAAAGGCGGAGTATTTATTCGCGAACGTGGAGGATGGCGGACAAGGTAACAAAGGAGGACAGCAGAACAGGGACGTTTTGAAGGTGGAAAAAGCGAAGCGAAATCGAAGCGGCTACGAGGACGGGTTACATTCGCTGTATAAAGAGACGTACGCGGAGAATTTTATCACAAACGAGAAACCGGCGGAGATGTTAGGGATGTACCACTGTTTTATTTTAGACGGTGGGAAAGGAAAGAAAGGAACGAACGTGGTGCCCCCAAAGGATGGATTTATGGATTTAGACGCGTGCGAGGAGACGAACGAGGAAATTCGGACGCTCTTTCGAGACTTGGGCGTTTTGAACAAGAGCGATTTTAAGATGTTGTTGAAGTGGCGTTTGCAAGTGAGGAAACGGTTAGGTATGGAGGATAAGAAGGTGAAACCGAGGACGACGACAAACGCCAACGAGGACGAGGAGGACGAGAATAATGAAAATAAAGCGGCGGTGCCCGAGGACGAAAACGAGCGCTTGCTGAGCGAAATGGAGGAATTGCAAGGAAACATGGACGCGGAGGCGAGAAGGAAAAAGAAAAAGCAGGCTAAAATGAAACAGAAGGATAGAATACGCGCGCAGTTAGGATTAAAAGGAGACGGCGAAGCCATCGTGGCGGAGGAAGATTTATTCTCTTTGGTTCGATTGAAAACAAAGGTGCGTTAGATTGCGCATCGCCGCCGCGCGCGAGCGTTTGTTTTTTGTCTCTTTCGATTTCTCTCGTTTTTTTCTTAACGTCTCTCTCTCTCTCTCTCTCTCTCTCTGTATGTATTCAAAAGCCGGTGAAGATACTCGCTTACTCACTTGAGCGGCGTTAGAACCCGCGTAAACTGAAAACCTTATGCAAAAACATGCCGTTTACCCATCTGAGGCTTTTTTTCTTTCTTTTTTTCGTCGCTCGCGCGCGACGCGTTGTTGGTAGTAAATATAGTTTTACGCCAAACTGACCATTTTCTTCACCCACCAACAAAAAATAGGAGGATGTCGATACGGTCGCAAACCAAGCCGCTCCGTCTGTGCCGGCTGACTATTACGAAGACTCTGACTCGGAACTGAACGCGGCTCGCAGAAGACAAAACCGATACGACTCTGAAGACTCTGACGCAGAAAATGACGTGGAAAACGACACGTCGCGGCTAGACTCGAGTTTAGACGCTTTGTACAAACAGTACAAAGAAAGGCAAAAGAAGAAAGGCCGGTCGGTTGGAGAAGGCTCGAAAGGATCCGCGATGAGACGCGATAAGAGGGCGACGTTAGAAGGCGAAGGCGATGGAGAGCTTGGCTCGGATGATGACGAAGACGTCGATGAGAGCGATGAAAGCGATAGCGAGGAGACTGGTTTCGAGGAAGACGACGACGCGCCGTTGGAATGGGAGAAGAACGAAGACGTAGAAGGCGAAGAGAAGAACAGGAAGAAAAAAACGAAGGAGGATAAAAACAAAAACAATCTGATCGTCGAGTTCGACCCGAGCAAAGTGAAACCAAACTCAAAGGCAACCGTCGATCGATGGTTTTCCAACGATCTTTTTTCGGAAATTGAAAAAACAACCTCCGCAGCGACGAGCGGCAAGGCGGCGGCGGAAAAGAAAATAACAAAGACAACGAGGGAAGAAGCAAAAGAAGAGAAAAATATGATGAAGAAGAAACAAAAGAAGAACGACAAAGACGATGTCGTCGTTGAAGAAGACGAAGACGATTACGAAAGTCTACGGGAACAAGCGAGAGCGAGGAAACTGGAGAAGGCGAAAGAAGCGGCGAAGATTGCCAAGGAAGGTGAACTGAAAAGTAAAAAACAACAGGATAAACTCGATAAGAAGCGAAAGAAAACGAGTGGTGGTAAGAACGGAAATGGTGACGACACGACGTACGATTCAGGTTCAGACGATGTGGACGTCGGACGTAAAAGACGAGCGCTGCGTGCCGAGGCGGCGGCAGATGATTTACATATTGTTCCCAGAGGAAACGATGACGATGCTCGAGAGAACGACGACGACGACGACGATGATGATGATGATGATGACGACGACGTATCTGATAGAGGCGTGGGAAGAAACGCGAAAGGAAGTCGTCAGCGCGTACGCGCTGATGGTTCTGATAGCGATGAATCTACAGACGTCGACGAACTCTCGGATGGCGCCCGAGCCGAAATCCTCGCCATTAGCAAAAAAATGCTTCGAAGAAAACAACGCGAAGAAATCATCGAAGACGCGTACAACCGGTACGCATTTGAGGACGATCCGAGAGACTTGCCTGATTGGTTTGTCGACGACGAGCGAAGATTCATGAAAGCGGAACCGATTTACGATCAGAGCGACTACGAGGAAGCTCTCGCGAGCGTCTCCATTAAAGTTGACGAACGGTCGATCAAAAAAGTCGCCGAGGCTAAATTGCGAAAGAAAAAACGCGCCAAGGATAAAATGAGCGAAGCTCGACAACGCGCGGGCGCCATCATGGATCAAGACGATATTCCTGACGTTTCGAAAGTTCGAGAAATTGAAGCAATTTACGCCAAAGCGAATAAACTCGCCAACGGCCGCAAAAAGCAAATCAAGCACGTGGTGGCGAGGAAAATGCATAAAGGCAACGCCGGTGGACCGTCCGTAGATAAGCGCATGCTCGCCGATCGACGAGGTCAAAAAGCTGCCATGAAAAGAGGCGGCGGTGGAAAGGGAGGAAAGAAAGGCACGTCGCCCGGTTCCTCGATTGGAAAGCCGAAGAAGAGTTCTCTGAGAAAGAATCGACCTCGGCGGTGATTTCGTTTTTTTAATACATTATTTAGAGGGATTTTTTACGACACGTGTGTAGTAAATACACCGCACTGTAGCGGCGTTTTTATCGCTACGTTATTACAGCTCATTCATCGTGAAGGAATAAAAGCGAACGCGTACATACTCACCTAAGTAAAGCTTCGTCTCTTCAATCCTGCGCAGCATTTTTTCAAAAAATTTCGCGAGCTTTTTTTCATTTTTTTTTTCAAAATTCTTCAAAAAGGACTGTCCTCCCTCTCTCATCGTCGCTTTCCGACGACGTACCGAGAATGCGCTTTGACGAAGACGATGATGAGTACGACGACGAGAATACTCACAGAGGAGAGAATTTTATAAACGGTGGTGGTGGTGGTGGTGCGTTCATTGCGGCCTCCTCCCCGTCGTCTCTTCTCCTTCGTCGTCAATCCGACGAAGAAGAAGAAGAAAGAGGAGGAGAAACGATGTCGACGAAAGCGATGATGAGCGGCGAGAAAAAAAGCAACAACAACAACAACAACAACAGTGGTCGTCTCTCCGAATACAACTTGCTCGATTTAGTCGGCGAAGGATCGTTCGGGAAAGTGTACAAAGCGAGAAAGAAGTTCACCGGTGAAACGTCCGCGATTAAGTTCATCGCGAAGAAAGGAAAAACGGAACGAGATTTGAGAAGTTTAAGACAAGAGATTGATATTTTGAGAGTGTTGAAACATCCGAACATCATCGCCATGCGAGACGCGTTTGAAACGGAACACGAGTTTTGCGTGGTCATGGAATACGCGCAAGGCGAGTTGTTTGAAGTATTGGAAGACGATAGGACGTTGCCAGAGCTAGAGGTGAAAGCAATCGCTCGGCAGTTGGTGTCCGCGTTGCATTATTTGCACACGAATAGAGTCATACACAGAGATATGAAACCGCAGAATGTTTTGATTGGAGCGAATAAGGTGGTGAAATTGTGCGATTTTGGGTTCGCGCGATCGATTCGATCGCAATCTATGGTGATGACATCGATTAAAGGAACGCCGCTGTACATGGCGCCAGAGTTGGTGCAAGAGCAGCCGTATAATCACACCGTAGATTTGTGGTCGCTGGGAGTTATTCTGTACGAGTTATTCGTCGGGAAGCCGCCGTTCTTTACCAATAGCATTTACACTTTGATTCAAAAGATTGTTCGAGACCCTTTGACGTGGCCGGAAGATATGAGCGCGGAGTTTAAATCCTTTTTGAGAGGATTACTAAATAAACGACCGAGCGAACGGTTGTCGTGGCCGGCGTTGTTGGAACATCCGTTTGTGAGGAAGAGCGAGTACGACGACGAACACGAACACGATGACGAACACGAACACGAACGACAGCAGCAACAGCAGCAGCAGCAGCAGCAGCAGCAACAACAACGCGGAGAAAGAGAGGCAGGTGATCAAGAGGAACGACGAAGAAGAGCGGAGGAGGTTGAGAACCGGTTGTCTACGGGAGCAAAGACGACGACAACGACGACGGCGGCAGTAGCGACGCACAACAGACGTCCGTTAGCTTCCACGCCGCAAGGTGCGACGAGAACGTCAAACGCCGCTACGACGACGACGACGACGACGACGACGACGACGACGAACAACAACAAGATGCCAATAGTTAGACGAGGTGGTTTACCTCGTAGAGAAGATGTGCTCGCAGGAACAGCGACGGATGGCTATAGCACGCCAAAAATACCGGCGAGAAGACCACCGCCGTCGACTACGCGAGGCACAGCGGTTACTGCGGCTACTACTACTACTACTACTACTGCTGCTGCTGCTGCTATTGGTGGTGCTGCACTTATCGGCGGAGTGGTTTCGGGAACGACGCCACGAACAGCAACGGCTGGTGAGATGCCACAACGCCACGCGTCGAATACTAATCTTGCGATTGAAAGTCAGCACGGGCATGGTGTAGACTCGGCTTTACTTGAATGCGAACTTAAATCGCGCACGGAAGATGGCGCCGCGCGTTTGCGACGAGATCGGACGGCGATTAAAGTTATTTTAGCGGCTTTGCAGCCTCCTCGAAGCGCGCCTGGATCAAAATTTAATATTCTCGCGCTTCTATCGCCAGGGAGTGAGCGCGAAAGAGGAACGTCTGCGCATACTGAACCTGGTATCGACGACGCGCCGTCTTCCAGTGGTTTGAGTAATCACGCGAGCAACGCAAATGGTCCAATGCCAAAGTTGACGAGTTCTTTAGTAGATGCGGTGTCTGCTCTGAGAACGCTTCGAAATATCGTGTGCGTTTCGAGCGCGAGTTTAGCAAAAGTAGGTGGCGATGCCAGTGGTGCATTAGCGAGAGATGCTCCCGGCGCCGCGTTATGGACCGTGCGGGCCATCGCAGCGATGTGGAATCCAGTAAACGAAACAAAGGACGACGCGCAAATGCGGGAAAAGTACGTTGCCTTTGAAATCGAACGCGAGGAAGCGTTGCAACTCGCTTTGAACGTCGCGACGCTACTTGCGAGCGGATCGGGCCCTTCCCCGTGGTGTAATGTCGGATTGGCAAACTATTTACGCGCTTTAAGCGAGTGTTTGGTGAGTTTTGAACTGCGTCGAAATAACGACGATTCAGGCCACGACGAAGACAAACTTCGCCTTCGTCTGATCCAATCGAAGCTCGAGACGCAGCACTTTGCTCGGGTCGCCGTCACACGCGCCATCGATCTCGCCTCAAAGCGCGGTGAAGGTCAGGAATGCGTCATGGCACTTTCAAAGCTCCCGAAACCAACGTTTTGCGAAAGTTTAATCGCGCATTTAGCATCGTCGTTTAGTCAGCTCGAACGCGATTTACTCGAAGAGCAAGCGAAAAGCGCGCAAAAGAAAAAAGACAGAGAAAGTGGCAAAGAGTGCAATAATGCTCAAAATGAAAACGACGAGCGCAAACGACGCGCCATATTCAAACGAAGAGGCGAGGCTGTCGGCGACGCTTGCGATGCCTTGTTGAAATGTTCTTCGTGTTACGCGCCGGTTTCGATTACACTCGTCGCGGACTCATTCGTTCGATACGGCGAACGCATGGGCGCATTCCAAGCACTCATTAAAGCGTCGTCAAATTCAACATACTGTGGATTTCTCAGTCTCTCTGGGTGTCGTATCATTGGCGCGTGTTCGAGGGCGTCGACAGCTTTTGCTGACAAGGCGCTCGAAAAAGATGCGTTGATGCGCTTCTCGACGAGATTGATTAAATTAGTCGCACGCGCTTCCGAGTTGTCCAAGGGAGTGACGCTATCATCATCTCTCGAAACTAAAAGTGCAATCATGACTAAGTTACGTCCAGTTGCAGACGGTATCGCAGCTGTGGCGTACGCGTTACATCCGTTGGCGAAGGAAAATTGCGAGACTGCGCATCCGGCGGATTTTCTTTGCGACTCTGGCGTCGCGGAGAGCTGTTGCGACGCGATGGAGATTTTCTCCTCGTTTTCAACGTCGATTGTGGCGACGATAGCTCGGACGGCCCCAGGCTCCGACGCGTCTTCAAAAGCGATCGAGGAGTATAAATCCTCGCAGCATCTTGCGATTTTCTCCTTACTCAACGTTTTGCGGTTACCGCTGGCGTTCATCCCGACGAAAGGCTCAAACGCAGAAAAAGTTGGCGCCGTGGCAAACCGTAAATTCATGACAGTATTGAAGGAAAAAAATGTGCTCGGAACTTTGTTGAAGTGCGTGAAGTCGATGAAGACAGATCTGGAAATGCGCGCGTTAAGAAAATATAACGGGAACGGTAACGAGAACGAGGAGGAAGAAGTAGAAGAAGTGGAAGAAGAAAATAACACGACCAAAAACAAAGCGAATAGCAAAAAGAACAAAAAAGCAGCGGCGGTTGATACTGCTAGTACTAGTAACAGCAGTGAAGCGCATTCTTTATCGAGTGCTATTAGTTTAATTTCGCGTCTGGTCGTCACCGGCGGCGATGTCTTCAGCAACCAGTTCATCGAAGCGAAAGGATGCTCGGCGTCTCTCAGCGAGTTTGCGCTTTCGCAATCTTCGTTTGCGTCCTCGTTGCTGAACATTAAGCAGAAATCTATTAAAGTGGAGTTTGCGAACGAAGCAACAACCATTGTTGATTGGACTATGATTCTCTCACAGCTCGCCAAGAGTAACGAGAGTCGGTACGAAAATGTTGGCGAGGCAAACGCAACTTTTCATTTAACAAAGTTGCTTCGACACGATGATTTCAACGTGCGCGCGCGCGCAGCGAACGCACTCGGTAACCTTTGTCGCCACTCGGACTATTTTTACGCATCATTTAAGAAGTATGGGACGGTCGGCGCGCTGATTGATCGTTTAAACGCAGACGAAAAAGAGGAACCCTCTGCGTTGGTTCGAAAGTTTGCCGCTTTCGCCATCGGGAACGCCGGGTTTCACTCCGATTATCTCTACGATGATTTGCGACGATCAATTCTCCCACTCGTGAGGAATATAGGTAATCATTACGGGTCAACTTTTGGTGTTGGAAGAAAAGATGAGAACGATGGGAAAACGAGAAGCAACGCCGCGGCGGCGCTCGGAAACTTGGCGAGAAACGGCGATGCTCTCATCGCAGACTTGCTTGCGAACGATGTGCCCAAGGCGCTAATTTTACTCGCCAAAGAGTACGCTTCAGAGAAGAGTAGCAGTAAAAAGAGTAGCAGTGTAGGAGATAAGCAAACGCCCGCGCATGTTGCGCTCTTTTCGCTCGGAAATCTCTGCGCGCACGAAGAGTGCAGATCGGCGCTGATAAAATTAGGGGTTCGAAATGCTCTGCAGCAATCGCGCACGAGCGAGGACGAATTGCTCCGAAAATACGCTCTGAGAGTGTTAGCGAAACTAGAAAATTCTTAATAGTGATTGAGATAGAGAAACATCATTCCTTATTTTTACACAACGATAACTATATATAATCAGTCACTATCGTCCTCATCTGCATTCTCTTTTGGCGTGAATGCCGCGCGCATTGCATTTTCCAACTGTTGATTAATATCTTCATTTCTATGCGCCTCGTCCGCCTCGGTGGTTTGGAAGACTTTGCCTAACACGGACAACGCCTCGCAACGCTTTTTTCTCACTTCTTTCTTCACGCTCTTATCGTGACAAACTTTATCACACACCGATCTAAGTGTCGATTCAATGTCGAGCGCAGAAACGTTCCAAAGTGCTTCTAAAATGTGCGGCATGACGTCTTTTTGATGCTGCGCGCGTCGCTGCATTATTTCAGCCTCTGTCAACGGCGGTTTCTTCTTCGTTTCCTTCCCTTCTTGCTCTTTAGCGATATTCTCGGCGATTTTCCCGTCTCTTTCGCCAGCGCTCTTTTCAATTTCACCCTCTTTTTCTTTTCCTTCTTCTTCCTTCATGTATCCCTCCTCTTCCTCGGCGATTTTCTTCACCGTTCCAAACGCGCCAAACGCGGCTTTCATCGCGCTGAACTGTGTTTTCGTTCTGTTTGTATTTTGCTCCATGGCGGCAAAGTTTGAACGAACCCCTAAATCCGCCCACGTCCCAAAACCAGCCACGGGATCCGTCAACACTTGCTCCGCTTGCTTCTCGTACACGAATCCAATCTGTTTCAACATTTTTGGTCCGTGAGAAGCGTTGGCTAAACTCTGCGCGATTGGTTTCATTTGCGCTTCAAACTTTTCCAGAGCCGCTTTTTCGCGCAGCTTTTCCTCCTCTTCTTTTTCATTCGTCTTATCAGCCGTTAAAGTCGCAGTCGGTGTGACCATAGCGCGAGCCGACGTAGCGTACCCATCCAAAATAGCAGCCAAATTAATCGCTAATCGAACAATTCTTCGGTCTTGTAAAATCCGCGTTTCATCTCTCGTCAAATCGCTTCCGCCTTCGGCCATGACTGCCATTTGCAGTTTCCCGACGAACATTTCCATCTGGTCCGACCCGAACAATGCGGCAAAAAACGCCGACGCGTCTATCACGGGTATATCACCTAATCCATCTTTCCCTCTTGAATCGTATTTTTTCCTCAACTCTGGATCGGACAACACTTGGTACGCCTCGCCGACTTTTTGAAACTTGTTGTGCGCGTCCGGGTCGTCGGGATTTTTATCCGGATGTAACTTCCTCGCGAGTTCGTAATACGATTTCTTAATCTCCGCCGACGAAGCAGTCGTTTCAACTTTCAAAATCTCGTAATATTGCGTCTCTTTAACTTGCTTCCCTCCTCCGTTTCTATTATTATCATTACTATTATTATCGCTATTACCTCCTCCCATGCTCTCGTTGAGTACTCCGTTGAGCCCGATGCCGCTTCTACCTTCACTCATCGCCCTCTTCCTCGCCTGCTCATATATATCCTCGTCCGTCGATTGCGCCAACCAAATCCCATCTCGCACTAAATCTTCATCCACCCACTCTCTGGTGTGTCGATTCCACCTCTTTCCGTCATTCGCCGCCATAATCGCCTCGGGCGTATTCGCCACGCCGCGACAAATTTGCGTCACTCCGACGCCGGCGCCGACGACGGGTAAAACCACCGCCGCCGCCAATCCGGCGCCTAAACCTTTGAAAAACCCACTCGCACCTTCCGCTTTAGCGCCGGCAATCGGTGCCGCAATCAACGCCGCTGCTCCAGCTAACGCGCCTTTCCCCACGGATTTCAAACCAGAGTTTAAGCCGCTCGCGGCATCTTTCGGTCGTCTCAATGAGAAGAAATCGTTGAAATCGACGCTTTCCGCTTGCTTGGAAAGCGTCGCGGACATTGCACCATTACCACCGCCATTACCACCATCATCACCACCGATTAACGCGAGTTGCATGTGGTTCAGTAATTCTTCCGTCGTCGAAGTTTTTGGTTGTTGTTGTTTTTGTTTTTGTTGTTGATTACTCGAAGAAGAAGAAGAAGAAGAAGAGGTGCCTCGTTGTTGTTCTTGTTGAAATGCGCTCATCTCTCTCTTCTTTTTCTTAAACACGAAGAAGAAGCAGCGCAGTTTAAAGAGCAAAGAGCGAAACTAAGAGCGTTCGTTCGAGCAAACAGCGCGTTGTTTTGTTTCGAGAGAAAGAGAGAGAACGCAGAGAGTTCTCGAAAAGCGACTAAATGCTCTCGTTTTTCGCAAACGACTACTCTACTCTTCAATGAAGAAGAAGACGGACGAAAAAATAGAATGATCTTTCTTTTTGTTTTTGCAAATATTTAAACCCTAAACGTAATGTGCGGAGACGCTCAAAGAGGGAAGGAGAGTGAATGCAAATTATGCATTACCTAATACTCATTTCTCTTAGTACCGACCGTGAGAGTAGCATTCTTAGAGTAGTTTTATTGAGCTACAAACAAACAGACACAACAAAAGGTTTCAAAGAAGACAAAGAAGAGCACGAGACGATTACGAGGATGATGATGATGAGGAGCGAAGGAACTCGTGTTATTCCTTTGAGTAAAAACGGAACGAGTCAACTTCATCCTCGTTCTCATCCTCATCCTCGTCGGGTGATGGGGATAAAAAAATCAACGAGGCTTGCCCCTCGCGGCGCTTCGTCTTCTCCCTCGTTGAAGAAGAACGAGGCTCACGACGCTTCGTCTGAACCAGACGTCCTCATCGTCCAATCGAAGAACAAAAGAATAATGTATTCCACGACGAGAGAAATAAACGTCCAAGAGGTTTCTGATTTGTGCGATAAAGTTGGGTGGCCGAAACGACCGGAGGAGAAGCTGAAAATCGCTCTGGAGAATTCGTTTTTAGTCGCGCAGATGTACGTTTGTAGTAGTAGTAACAATAGTAATAATAATAATAAAGAAGAAGAGGAAGAAGAAAAATTAATAGCGACGTGCAGAGCGACGTCTGACCACGCGTTCAACGCGTGTTTGTGGGATATAATTGTCGATCCAGAGTATCAAGGTCAAGGGTTAGGGAAGGCGATTGTGTCGCACTCGATACGCGCGCTGTTGGCGAGAGATGTGGCGAACGTGACGTTGTTCGCGGATAAAGATGTGGTGGAGTTTTATGAACGGTTAGGGTTTGTGACCGATGCCGACGGCGTGAAAGGGATGTTTTTGTATCCAAACGTAGAAGGTGAGTAGAGAGAGAGAGAGAGTTTGAAAGTGTAGTTTGTGTCTGTTTCGTAAAGCGTGCAAATGTATTACAGGAAGATGATTTCTCAATCAATCAATCAATTTCTATGTACTCAACTTGTGGTGGTGGTGGTATTGATGCGTTCGTTCTGCCGTCCCTTTCGATGCTTTCTTTCAAAGGAATTGGCGTTGGAGATTTAGCTAATAAACGTTTTCGCTCCCGCGCCTCTTCGCTCGTTTTCTGTTTCTTCACCAAGTTTTCCAAATCCGCCACTTCGGCGGGTAACCTTTTGAAAAAGTCTTGGATGCGCGCAGAGGACGAGACGCTTTTATCGCGGACATTTGACTTTTTCGATGCATCGTCGGCGGCAGCTGCATTAGATGCGGCCGCAGTCAACAAAGGTGCGGTCTTTTTGTTCTTCTCGGGCGCGTTCTCCTCGTCTTCAAAATCGTCCCAGTTCAAGAAACTGGTTGTTTTTTTATTCCCGGAGGATTTGAAAAAGTTCTTCATGGTTTTTTGCTGCGTCGTCGCTTTCTTGTACGAGAATGGATCAATAGGCGTCACGTCGTCTTTTTTCAACGACATGCGACCTTTAATTTCCGCGCCTTTTTTCTTTTTTTCCTCCCAATTTTTCTCGGCGGCAGCGACGACCAGCGGGAGTAATTTTTCGGGATATCGAATACCAACTATCTCGAACATTTCGTCAGTTCCGTTGTTCGTTTCGTTTAACGAAAAGTCCTCGGGGTTTTGTTCTTGTTGATCGCTTCCGTTTGAATCGGGGAGTAACGCCGCGACGGCCGTCGTCTGCGCCTCTTCTTGTCGCTTCTTAAGGTTAGTTTCCACGCGTACGACGCGCATGTGTCGGTCACGGAAAAGAACACTCGACTGATGTCGTCGCAAAACTGTTTCGAGCTCTTTCCACATGGACACGACGGCACCGTTGACGATGCAGCATCGCTCAGCTCGACTTCCATAATTGCAATGTATACCGCTTTGGGCGTTTTGGCACTTCCCGTAATGTTTGCAGCCGAATTCGGTCTTGTCGTACGTAAAATCCCACTCTTCTTTGGCTTTAGATTCAATCCACCACCCGGGGTCTTTGTCTTCGATTCGAGTGTTGTCTGCCATGAAATCGAAGCGATTATGGTTGGGTTGAACTCTCCCCATATTCGGTCTGTAAATTTCTACTTCGAGTTCATCGGTACCAGGGGCTGTGAACACTAACATAATTTCGCGCCTGCCATACCACTTTTTCTTTTTGAAATAAAATCCATCGCGGGGGTATCGCGAACCGCTCGTTTTGTACATCTCAAAGGCTTGATCCCAAGATAACCCACGATCGGAGACAAAGTTGGACTTAAGTAGGCGAGCACCGTGAAACGGTTCTGTGAGAACAACTTGGTTGGCTTTGCCATCGAGCGCGACATGTTGACCGCCGAGTTGATTCACTCCCTCGGTATAACTACCTTCAAGTTTCGCGGCATTTATCACGGCGTGGAGCGTATCTCCGAACAATCCAAACAGAATATTTTGACGAAGTACCGGGACGCCGAGTAACCTATTTAAGAATCTGCGCACGTTGACCGCACTAACAGTAATCAAAGATTTCTCACCACCTTTCTCGCCGAGCTCGAGAACAGCGCGTGAAAGTTCCACGTAAATATCTCTCAGCGATTTACCGCTCTCAATTGTTTCTTCAGAAATCTTACGTTGGTATTCGTCGTCACTCAACCCGGCGTGTTTCCAAACACTTTGCAAGGAAACGCCCGTCGGTAATTTGAAATCGAAAGTATCGTTGTCGACCTGCGCGTTGAGCGCATCAAACATAATTTGCAAAGATCGTTTCCCGAGGAAAGAGTCCACGTTACCATCGCTCAAATCGACACCAGTCGCCGCGCGTCGATCGCCGCGGGTGAGCGCGCCGAGACTTTGCAAACGTCTCGCGACAGCAGATACAAAGCGCCGTTCACCCCCAATATCAGTTGAGACCATAACATATAACGGGCCCTGTGCTTGATTCGAGCGATGCGACCGTCCAAGTTGCTGGATTGCTTTATCCGCAGCCCAGGGTAATTCAACGGTGATGTGCACGCGACGCCTCTGGTTCGGCACTTTCTTGCTCGCGTGCAGTGAGATTCCCGTCGAAGCTGCATCTGAAATGATGGCAACCAATTTACTCCCCTCCATAAACCACTTGGCTTCTCGAATATTGATGCTATCCATTTCCGATGCGAACTTGTCCTTGTTGTTATTACTCGCCGATGCGAGTAAATGCCGCCCGTCGTCCGAGACTGGTGGCACCGCAAATCTTGGTTCGTACGTCAGTCCAGATTCTTCACCAATCGAGTGTCGCACCATTCTAGCACGCCTGCCTGTCATCTCGGCTACTTTCTCGACGCCGCCGAGTTTATCGATTAAGTCGTCGAGGAAATTAGGGGGTAAATCCAGCTCTTCTACGCGCTTTAAGAGCGCTTCTTTGACCTTGTACGCTTCCTCGTGCGTTCGAGGACCGGTGATAGTTCCGTCTGCTCTTTGTTTCCAACCATCCGGAAGATCGGCGACGGGTAAGAGTTTCACCGCTTCTTGCTCCTCAGCGGTTCCGTTCGATTTGCCATTGACGTCCGTCTTGAAGTGTTCCATAATGAACTGTCTCAAAATTTCTTGCGTCGTGGAGGTTGGGACATCGCTTTCGAATCCGTATTGTAAGTTCAAACGCGTATCTTGCGCTTCGCCGGTTGTTTGGAGACCGATTAAAGCGCACTCGCCTCTTTCTAAAGCTTCCTCAACCTCCTTGACGACGAACGGGATTTTGAAGCTCACGCATAACAACTTGAAGAATCTTTGATGCGCGCTCCAGTACAATTTCATGAACATCCCGCTCTTCTCGCCTCGTTTATGCGCTAAATCCTCGTACTCTACGCGAACGTCTTGCCAAATTTGGCACGCCGAGTCGTACATCGCCCTCTGTTGAGCGGTAATTTTCACAGTTTCCGTGCGAAATTCCGCTTCTTCGAAGGAAAGCGCTCTCGCGACATACTTTCCACCGGCTTTCATCTCAATCGCGAGCATCTCAAGAAAACCTACGCCTCTGTCTTGCAATTTCTTGATGAAGGTCTCGGCATCTTTGAAGGGCGTCGACGGACCCCAAAAGCCCATACGTTCCATGTACGCCATGTTTCCAATCTCCGAAACGCCCGTCGCCGAGCAGTACAAAACTCTGGCTTCCGGACACATCTCTTGCATCTCTCTGACAGCCTTTGCCGTTTGACTCCCATTATCGCTGCTCGACTTTTTTCCCGCGCCCGCGGTGTGCCCCGAATTCTTGGCTTTATGACATTCGTCGAAAACCAAACAGCCGTTCCCGTCCTCGCCTTCGCCGAACCAATCGATAATCTGTTGGAACCTGTCGTACTTCCCGGTAGCGCTCACGAGCGTCGAATATGTGGTAAACAAAATACCTTCCTGAAAGTCGCGACTCAACCCAGTCGCTTTGGTCTGGTTATCCAGCTCTTGAACGTTTCTTATGATCTTCGCGTGGCACCCCAAGTCGGTTAAATCTCTCATCGCGTCTCGCGCCAAATCGATCGACGTGGACACCCAAACGTGTCTTCTTCTTCCTCTGCAATAATTATCGAAAATGACGCCGGCAATTTGCCTCCCTTTACCAATACCCGCACCGTCGCCGATAAAAAACCCCGCTCGTCGTCTGCCATCTTCTAAATACTCTTGGTGTTTTTGACACGCGTACGCGACGCCTTCGAGTTGCAAGCCGGACAGTTTTCGATTCTCAATCAACTCGGAAACGAGAGGATAGGTGAGTTTCGGCAACGCCACGGCGTTTAAAGAGGACGACTCGACCACTTTACACGGATGTGGTATCGTCTCGAACGGTAACGATTTCGTCTCGTACCCTTGAAACACGTTCGTCAACGTTTCGTTCACTTCCTCTTGTTCCGTCGTCGTCGTCGTTTTCGGATCGCCTGCGTGGTGGTTTTCTCTTTGTCCTCCTCCTCCTCCGGATGCTCTTTCTCCGGCTTGAAAATGATGATGATGATTCCGAATTTTTTCTTCTAGATCTTGTTCTTCTTCTTCGTCGTCGCCATCGTCGGAATAATACCCCCCGCGTCCGCCACCAAAGAACATTGATTCCATACTGTTTCTTCTTCTTTATTACGTCTCTCTCTCTCTCTCTCTCTCTGTGTGTGTTTATAGTATGCGCGCAAAAGAGATTTGTGGATCCAAGAAAGATTCAAAAAAATGGTCTTCCTTCTTCCTTCCTCGAAAAAAAGTAGGCACCCTTGGTTAAACTTTTGGCATGGACACGCGAGCAACTTTTCTTGTTTGTTCTTTTCCCATACTGAACTGAACACAAAAACAACAGAAAAACACACACATTCCCCTCCTCTTTTTATTACACACGCGCCAATATGGTGTGTGTGTTGTTCACGACGACGAGAAAGAAGCTCTCGTTGCAATCATCATCGTCATCGTCGTCGTCGTCGTAATAATAATACGAACAAGAACATCTGTAGTATCGAAGAAGAAGAAGAATACATGACGTCCAACAAATCATCGTCTCGTCGTTGTTGTTGTCACTGATGGAAGAAAAAAAACAGCAAGTGCGAGAGACGATGCGGGTGGTCTGTTCGCCGCAGTCCTCGAACGAGAGAAGAAAAGAGTGCGAGCGGTTTTTAGACCAGACGTTCCGGGAGAAGTTCGAGGAGAATTACGAGTTAGTGTTGGATATTTTGAAAGGCGTTGGGAAGAACGGTGTTAATGGTGGTGGGAGTTCTTCGGAGGAGGAAGAATCAATCGAAGTCTCGGTGTTTGTCAGCAAATGTGTTTTGCAGTACCTGAGACGAGCAAAGATGGAGACAGATAAAAGTAGTCACAGTACGAACGACAACAACAATCTGTTACTACGGATTTTGTTTCAATCGATCGTCTCGAACGATCTGTTGAGTTTACGAGGGAAGGAAATCAACAGCGTCTGCGAATTTGCTGCGCTCGGAGCGGCGGTGGCGTCCATGAAAATGGTGCGAAGCGAAGAGGACGTGGAGACGTTGGTGGAATCGTCGGCGATGCACTTTCGACAAAACTCGGCGCACGCGTTTGTGCATTATTTGAAAGCGTTCGGGGAGAGCGTGCACGATAAAAACGTAGGTGCGATTCGTCCGGAAAGACGGAAGTTAATCGCCGAGGCGGCGTCGAGAGCGTGCGTCTTCGTGTGTCGCGCTTTGGAGGAGATGTACAAATCTATTTCTATCGCGACGAACGCGGAGGGAAGAGAAGAAGATGTGACTTTAGTAGCTTTAATGTTTGATTGCTTAGCGATTTGGTTGAACGAGGTCAATTCGAGCGCCTCGATCGAGTTATTCTTTCCAAAGCGAAGTATAATTTTAGAGCGCGCCGTGCAAATCGCGTGTGCTTCGGGGGAATCCAAAGTACAATCAAGCGCCATGTCGTTCGCTTCGACTTTGCTCGAGGCTATCGTGCAACAAGAAGGCGCGAATAGAGAAGCGCTCGCACAGTGTTTGAGTTTCGTGTCGCAAGTAGCGACGTCGCAAGAGGCGTGCAAATCCGCGCAAAATCGCGCGCTAGAGATTATTTTGGCGACAGTTAACGGAGCGCTGAAAAGAGACGATACTGAAATCGTGTCGTTTTGTCTAGACGCGTGCGCGAATGTGCTCCTCGCGAGTCCCGAGTCGCCGGCATCGTGTTTTGACGCGTGGGTGAAAATTTCCTCTTCCTCCGCATCGGCGTTTGACCTCGATAAAGAAACGACGCAGAAATACGTACCAAACGTGGTTGTTGTTGTAAATGCCTTGGCAACGTTCCTTTTGGAAAACTATAGACGGAATCCTTCAGAAATGGAAGCCATTCGAGACGAGATTGGCGACTCGTGTCGCGAGATTATCAATGCAGTCGGGACGAATCCAATTTTACCGATTCTCGTTCAAGGATTACAAACAGAAAGAGGGTTGGGGTACGTGTTCGTGTTTCAAATTTTATCCTACAGAATGAAGAATACGTTTGGTGGTGGTGACGAAGGAGATAATACCGGCGAAAGTAACGACGGAAGTAGCAATCTTTTCAACATCGCGATACAAGCGGTGGTGGACGCTCTAGTGCACTTCAGCGACGCTCGCGAAGCGGTGTGTTGGTCATTCGTCGGATTGGCGAAGGATATCGCCATCTCTAGAAAGCTTACGAAGTACTGTTTGCGAGCGCTGAGTGAAGTTTTGTGTTCAACGAACGATCCCGTGCACTCTCGCGGCGCGGCGACGGCGATTATGCGATTATGCGATTGCTCGAAGGAATCGCTCTTTTTGGACCCGGAGATTTCAAACTATCTCGGTCAGATGCTTGAACGCGCGTACGTGGAAAATTTAGTAACACCGACTGCCCTTCACGATTTGCGAGACGGTCAAGAGCCAACAATTACTGTAGTTCTACGTGCAGCGGTACGCGCGAATTGTACGTCCGCGGAGTCGCTGGGTCGTTTGTTCCGGAAAACATCAGAAAACGCCTTGAGCGCTATTCATCATCATCACGGTATTCAAGTCGGGCACGCCTTAGTGGACGTTTCCATTGCGCTTCAATCGCAGAAAGCAACGCACGATGTCGACACAAAAAAGATGGCGTTAGAAATATTATCTCACGCTTTATCTCCGGCGCAAAGTTCCGTCGTGCCTTTGAAAGAGCTTCGCTTGTTGCTTCATGTCTTCGCGACGAACGACAACGAGGCTGTCTTTCTGGCGCCGGTCCTTTTTATGATTATGCGAACGTATCTTTCCATTTACAGCAACGGATCGAGTTACCTCGGAAACGAACTCATAGATACGGTACGATTGACGTATGTGAAGAATATCACGCATTCATCTTTATCGAATACCGCGTTGCACGAATCGATTGCGATGAACTCAGAACTGTTCCAACGAATGGGAATTTCTTACGAGGATATCGTGGGCGTTTTTTCCGGAACGACGTTGAATGATGTCGTCGCGAAAGTACTAGATATGAATCTCAGAGATACCAACGCGAATTTCGCGGACGACCCGGATCGATTTCCATCGGTGTATGGGTTGGCGCAAGCTCTCGTCCGATCGGATTGCGGGTACGTTCTCAGTAACGAACGCCTGGAGCTTCTTCTCCGAGCAGTTTCGATGAGTTTACGCACGGGGTGTTCAGATGAAAACGCGATTTCCGTCCTCGCCTTAGCTGGAGATATCGCGTGCCGTTCAATTGACAGCTTTGATCCAAAAAAAGCGTCCGCATCGTTTGGTGGAAATAAAGTCGTCGGCGTCGTCCATGGAAGTCTCGTAAATAACAACGTGAGCAACGTGAAATTGGTTCTCCCGAATTGGACGTTTAACAATCCAAAAAGCATTCACTTGCCTCAAATGACTCTCCCACTTCTTCTCCGTGGTTTGTTGGAAGCAGCTAACGAATACTTTCCCGCGCAACTCCTCACCGACATCGCCGCGACCTGTTTTGCAATCCTCAAATCCGTTGGTCCCGCTATCTTTCGAGAAGCGCTTTGCGTCGCGCTCGGCGACGAAAACGATGGCTTTCCTCGTCCGTCCGCGACGCAAAAATTCAAATCCGGCTTCATCGACGACATCACCAGCGAAGCGACGATGCAACACGTGAGGAACTTTAAGAGAAGTTTAAAGAAATTCGTCGGAGGTAAGAGATCCGCCGCTGGTTCTTAGCACGCATAAAAGGAGTTAGTAGTTTTAGTTTTTGAATGTTCGTAGATGAAGTAGTTTTGTAGAAAAAAAATGAACTGTAGCTCACACACCTCACTCTTCCTCTCACTCGAAAGTTCTCTCCTTCCTTCCTCTCGGCGGAGCGGAGAGAAAAAGAGAGAAAGAGAGAAACGCAGAGCAGGGTTTCAATCGATACAATGCACGGACGCAAGCGGGAAAGCACTGCCAGTCGTCTCGAGCGAAGGGCGAAATCCTTGCCGAAAGTAAAACTGTTGCAAAAATTGCACAAAGAAATCGTGCACTTACAAAACGCCGACGATAACGAGAAAGGAAAGGATGGCGGCGGCGGCGACGACGACGACGACGACCACGATACGAAAACTCAGAAGAAGATGGAATCGTTAATGCTCACTTTGACGCAAAAACTGGTCGAGATTCAACCGGAAATGATCACGTGTTGGAACAAAAGGAAAGCACGTTTTTGTCTTTACGTTGTTGTTCGACAACAAAAAAACGAGGAAGAGGAGGAGGAAAGACTAAAAAATGTCGCGAAAGAAGAATTACACGTATCGGAACAAGGGTTGAGGAGGAACCCAAAAAGTTATTGCGCCTGGGAACACAGGAGGTGGGTAATTGCTCGGTTGTACGATCGAATCCTTAGTTCGTCGTCGTCGTCGTCGTCGGAAAGAGGAAACGAAGACTCGTCGCTTCTTCCTTTTATGAAAGATGTCGTCCTTCGCGAGCGAGAGATGTTAGAGACGCTGTTAAACGCGGACGATAGAAATTTTCACGCGTGGAATTACCGGAGGTTTGTAGTGGATAAGATTACTCGGTATTATTTTAATGGCGAGCACGATAGGATGAACGAGGAAGAAGTAGCTGATGACGTTATAGAGAACAGGACGAGAGAGGAAGAGGCGAAGTACGCTCGCGAAAAGATTTCAAAAAACTTTTCCAATTATTCCGCCTGGCACCATCGGTCCGTGCACTTCGAACAGTTGGATGATGATAAAAACCAAGCAGCAGTAACGACAGAAACGTCGTCGTCATCATCACCGACGCGATTCCAAGCCGTGCTGGACGCGGAATTCGAACTCGTCTCTCAAGCATTCTTCACAGAGCCGGAGGACCAAAGCGCGTGGATGTACCATAGATGGTTACTTTCACAGCTCGATGCGTATTCCTCCTCCTCTTCCTCCTCGTCCAAAAATGCGTACAAAATACAAACGCTTCAGCGAGAATTAGATAGAATTACCGAAGTTTCTGAAATGGAACCGACGTGTAAATGGCCCGCGCTCGTCTGCGCTCGCTTGCACAAACTCCTGGCGAAGGAAATGAAACTCGACGACGATTTCGAGCGGCGCGCGGATGTGATTTTGAAGCACTCGATCAAAGCGAAAGAGCTTTACGAAAAACTCCTCCTCTTGGACCCGCTCAGGAAAGGGTATTACAGAGACGTCTTAGATAGAATGTTGTAGTAGTAATAATTTGCATGTACTCCTGTAGTAGTAGTAATAGAGAGAGAACACACACACACACAAAAGTCTTCTCTCGAGAACGAGAACGAGGGAGTTTTGAATCTTTTTCACATTTTTTTTTCTTCTTCAAATCGCTTGAAAAGAAGGGGCGCGTCCAAAGAATCATTATTTCGCGCGCTTTGTTTGGACCGTATATACAGAAGGGAAACACACACTTTGCGTGATCATCGTCATGCCCTTCTCGCCGAGGAAGGCTTCGTCGTTTACCTCGAGATTCCACGCGACGACGAGCAGGAAGAACCCTACGTATTATCACGAAGAAGAAGACAAACGACGAAGAAATGATGAAAACGAAGATGCGAATAAAAGAGAAATACCGAACGAATCGACGCGCCTCTTCTCCGTGGAATCGGACTTGAAACTCGCCAAAATGACGCGCGCTCAAGGCAGTTGGTCGCCGTTGAGAGCGTTTTTGTCCATTTTATCCATAGCCGTAGTCGCGATGATTTGTATTTATGTCGGATACGCGGAGGATGTGTACGATTCGGAGAAGGTTTTATCGACCGAGGCGAAAGAAGCGGCGGAGGCGCTGTACACGAGAGAGAAGTTTTTGTTCTTCGGGAAAGAAGATGGAAGGTTAGGGAATCGAAATTTTCAGAGATGGGAGTTACCGAAGAAGCTTTGGTAACGAACGAGCGAATGAACGAACGATGAGAAAGAGAGAGAGAGAGAGTCATCGTTCAAGTTAATATTTTTTAGCGCGGTTGATGACCTGCGGTGTATTATAATAGAAGTAGTAAGTTCCAGCTAGGATGAATTTGTAATGTTAATATTGGATTGTTTTGTATAGTTATCGTTTTTATTTCACGGTGTGTAGTCGTATACATATTACATACCCTTCCGCTGCCTTTTCTTAATCTTTTACGCCGGCGAGATGCCGTGCGACTGCAAATAGTCTTTCAACTTGGCGAGGTTGATGGCGCCTTCTCGTTTACTCCCTTTCACCGGCTGACCATCTTTAAACACCATCAACGTCGGCAACCCGTACACCTCGTACTTCTCCACTAAAATTGGGTTTGGATCCGTTTCTATTTTCACAATCTTCAAATTCCCTTTAAACTCCGGCGCCGCTTTCTCCACCACTTTGCTGATTAACTTGCACGGCCCACACCACGTGGCCCAGAAATCGATTAAGACCGGAGTCTCCGATTGCAACACTTCTTTCTCGAACGACGCGTCGTCGACGATGATGATATCTTCTGCTCCGGATGCTCTCGTTATGATATTTACTCTGTTCGTTCTTTTGTTCGCCGCTGCTGCTCTCAACCCGTTGTTCGCATTGGAAACAGAAGATCTTCCTCCAAATCGATAAGACGTGCGATGATGATTTTTTTTCATCGTCGTCGTCGTCATCGCCGCGCTGCTGTTGCTGATCGTCGTGGCCATCTTTGCGTCTGTTTGTGTGCGCGTACTCACGGAAGATAAATGCGCGCGAGATTAGTAAACTCTGCTGAAAGATGATATGCGACGAATATATATGTTGTGGTATATATATATATCTGAAGATCAAATGAAGACGCACTACCTCCTTGTTGCGGTGAAAAACGTGACGTGGTACGAATTTCGACCACGTTTTGAGAGAGAGGAGAGAGGAGAGAGAGGAGAGGAAGATTTGATGGCAAGGGGCTGCTCTGTTTTGTCCTTGAGCTCTCTTTTTCGTTTTTGTTTTTTTGTTTTTCACGACGCAAAATTTCGTCAAGTTTGAAGTTTGAAAGGACAAAACTTCGTTCATAATTCCACACAACAACACATTTTGTCTCTCAAAATCAAGTGTAATTATAATAATAATAATAAGAACGAAAGAACGCGTCGCATCTCTTCGCAGCTCTGGTTGTTGTTCGCTTCGATCTTTTCTGGTAGAGTTTTAGTATCTTAACAACGCGACGAAGAAAGAGAGAGAGAGACTTTAAAAAACTCTTTTATATATAATAATAATAATTCACACACACACGTAAAAGATGGACGTAGATAATTACGGAGACCAACAGGCGTACGGCGCCTCTCGAGCGAGACGTGGAGGCCAACGAAGAGACGACCCTTATTCAGGAGGAGGAGGAGGAGGAGGGTACGACGACTATTCCAGAGGTGGTTTTGGTGGAGGAGGAGGGTACGATCATCGCAGAGGAGGCCGAGGCGGGAGAGGCGGCGGAGGCAGAGGAGGTAGAGGTAGCAAGCCGTACGATCGACAGAGAGAAGGAGGAAGAGGAGATGACGAGTATCATCACCAAATGGAAGACCCGTCCGGGGCGTTGACCTTCCGCCAATTCGCGTTTAAACACTTACCGAACGACGCGACGCCGCAAGAAGCCGAGGAGAAGTACGAGCAATATAAAATCGAAAACGCGCACTTGTTTCACGAGCAGTATTTTATGCGACAAAAGAACGACCCGTGGATGCAAAGAACGTTCGATCCGAGACTGTTAGAATCGAACCAAGGAAAACGCTTGGAGTTGGCGAAGGAACAGTCGGAAAAGTTTGCAAAAGGGTTCGCGGAGATTGGGTCGGTGGAAGGGTTGCCAGATTACAGCGAGGCGACGACGGAAGCGGCGGCGGACGGAGGCGAAGAAAACATGGAAACAGAAGATCCGGAGAAAAAGGCGAAAAGAGCGAGAAGAATCGGTGGGTTCGTCCCGAGAGAGGCGTGGCACATGGACCGGTTAAAGCACGATTTAACCGTCGCGAGAAGTTTAATCGAAAAGTTAAACAGCGAGAAGGAGATTCCGAATTCTCCCGAGCTCGCCAACGCGTTGCAAAACAACGTCTCCATAAATGCCAAGAGTTCCGCGGAGGATATCGCGAAAGCGATCGACACGTGCGTTGTGTATCTTTGGAACGTGCACGGGATAGACTATTACGGCGGGAGAGAAACGAATCCTCACGATTACATTGAAATCGCGGAAGGGAGGAACGTGAGAGCGAAATGTTCGTTTCGCAAACCGTTGTCGACGTTTGCGTTGGGCGGAGGCGAACACGCCGTTCCGGCGGACGCACCGATCGAGCCGATCGAAGCGAACGAAATCGCAACAAAATGGTCAAAGCGCGTAGATTCCACCTGGTCGGAACGTTTGACTTGCTTGAGCGATCCGGTTGTTTTACGATTAGTGGACGAAGCGGATTTGGAAAATAAAATCGAAGAGTGGATTAAAGCGCAAGTGGTCGTCTTCGACGAAAGTCGATTCGGGTCCACGTTATCCTCCAAACTCTTCATCGCGGAGGAGTTTGTCTTGAAACATATTAAAACGAAACAAACCGAAGCTATTGAGAAAGAACGCAATCGTTTGATTGACGAAAAGTATAAAGAGAACGTGTTCGAGTATTTGCGAGCGGAAGAGGCGAAAGGAAACAAACCGACGTTGCGAGGGATCAAAAGAGGCGGTAGCGGTGGCGGCCGAGGCGGTGGAAGAGGTGGCCGAGGTGGTAGACGCGGACGTGGTGGAGGGAGAGGGCCGTACACAGACTTAGATGCGACGACGAACGAACGCGTGGTTATCGACTACGGTGAAATATAAAAGAAGAGAGCGTTGATTTTTAGAAGAGGGAGAGAGCGCGAGAGAGAGAATAAACAAGAGTTACTAATAAGTCATCCTTTAAATATAACAATCGAGACGAAGATGACAAAGATGACGCGACACGATGCGCCCTAAAAGCTCTATTATTTCAAATCAAACTACTTACTAGTTTATTACTATCATACTACTATCATCCAACCGATATCCTCGTGTTCAAAAGCGCTTTACACACTTTTGCATATTCTTAGCCGCTTTCGCGCACTTCCGTTTCTCCTCGTTCGATTGCTCTCTGACCACCATCAGTTTAACGCACATCTCCTCAAACTTTTCAGCTTTGGCGGTGCATTTGTCCACCAATCTCGCTTTGCACAACGCCAAGTCCTCCGAGAGTTTCTCGCACGCTTCTTTGTTTTTCGGATACGCAGAAACGCACGCTTTTAAAGCGGATGTTCTTGTCGCACATTGGGAGGAGATTTTCTCCCGCTCTCGCTTCGTTTTCGCCGACGAAAAGATTGAAGAGAGGAATGAGCCCATTTCTTTTCCTTCCTCTTCTTTTAATCCTTGTGATTTTTATTGAGTAGTTAACGCAGTCGTAGTTGCGCGCGAGAGACTGACGAAGAATTTCTCAAGAACAACTTTCACATAGTACGTACTCAACGAAACGTCATCGAAAACGAGATCTCGATAGATGCCGTGTAAAACGAAGAATGGCTGTTGTCACGTTGGACTAAAACGTATAAAGTACTCCAATCCTCCCGGTTCTTGTTCCATTAAGCTTAAATTAAATAATTGCTACGTGTGTATATATTCTCTCTCTTTCTTTCTCTCTCTCCTTCGTTTGTACGCGGCGGCGGCGTTTACAGAAAGTCCATAAAAGCGTCATCCTCTTCCGGCGCTTCTTCCGATCCAAAGTCAACCGCGGTGAAGAGCATGTCCGCTTTACCACCCGGAACAACCAACCCTTTAAACGTCTGTTTGCCCTTCAACAATTTGTCCAAGGCGTAAAACTGTTCGTCGCCTAACTGGATGCCGGCGCAGTGGAACACCGCCGAGATCTTGTCCGTCTCCGGGTCGTTGATTTTGAAAATGACGTGTTGCTCCCAGGTCGGGTCCAAACCTCGCTCGTCGCTCGTTTTCCATTCCGCACCGTTGCATTTAATCGTCACTTGGCACGTGGCCTTTTCGATGCCGTAGAATTTCAAGTCAATTTTTTTAATGTTGCACGAAGTCGCTTCGATTTTCAACTCGTATTTACCATCGCCAACAACTGGGATGTCTGTTTTTCATTCATTTCATTTGAAGAAGAGAGAATAAAGAGAGAAGAATAATGAGTTTTACATATACACACACACAGAAGAAGAACTGATTATAATTGTTACAGATCATTTTCAGCTTCGAATATGCACGCTTATTAAAGAGAGCAACAGAAACGAAGAGACATTGTTTTAAAGAAGAAGAAGAAGAAGAAGAAGAAGAGATAAACGATCCGCCGACAAAAATAAAAGAAGAATAAAAATCATCCACTCGTTGTTGTGTGTTGTGTGTGTGTGTTTCATCAATATCTCCCAACAAAGAAGACTGATGATGCAAAGCCGCCCGGAAAGCCGCCCCGCGCGCTCGAAAACAAACGATCATCGATACCTACCTGCCATTTTGATTGAGTGTTATAAATATTAGTTTTAATATAAGTTTATTTCTGAAGAAGAGGAAGCACCAGCTCTGTTTGGTTGTCTGTCTCTTCTGTCTTGTTTGTTGTCGAGAGAAAACAGGAGGGGGAGAAAGAAGTCCGTTTTGGCGGGAGAGAAAAAGAAGCCCCTTTCCTTCCTCTCTGCTTTGTGAAATCGTCATTTATATACAACACAATAGATCGAATATAATGGTGGTACGTATTATTCGCGTCAATTTTCTCTCGGAACAGATACTCGTGTATCTCTCGCACGCGCGCACGCGCTCATCGCGTTCGTTTTACCTTCGCGACGGGGCGCGCGTCTTTGGAGGAAACGCGACGACTCGTCGAAAATCGCGGTTTTACGAGGAAAAAATGCGGCGAACGAAAAGTTTTTGAACGCGCGAAAAGTGTTTTGGAGAGGACGGGTGAAAGGATAAACGCGGATATATTCGGATACATTTTATGTGTCAATGTGTTTGGAACGTGTTTATGCTTTTCTTGGCCTTTTTGTGACATCGCGGCGTGCTTTCGTGCGCGACGTTTGCTTTTCGTTGATGGGCGGGTGGATGGCCCTACATGAACGAGAACTCCAAAAGAGAGGCAAAAATTTCTTTTCTTCTCTCGTTATTCGTTCTTCGCGAAGATAATTGATTTATTATACCTGCGTACTGACCCATTCTCTCTCTTTACTCGCAATACAGCTCGCACAAGATATCGATTTGCTCAATCCACCGGCGGCTCTCGAAGCTTCCAAGCACAAACTCAAACGCTTAGTACAAGGTCCGAATAGCTTCTTCATGGATGTGAAATGCCAAGGGTGCTTTTCCATCACGACTGTGTTTTCGCATTCTCAGACTGTGGTTTTGTGCGGCTCATGCTCGGCGGTTTTGTGCCAGCCGACTGGCGGCAAAGCGCGCTTGACGGAAGGGTGCTCTTTCAGAAAGAAAACTGACTAAGAAGAGAAACAGCGCAGCACTCCTGTCCCCCCATAATATATTGTAGCAAACTATTTAGAGAGATTGAACCTTTTAGCACATAAACTTTGTCAATTCGAATGAAAAAGAATACGCAAAATTGAAAGAAAACTACTTACTATACACATAATCGTATTGGTCCTATTAGATTAAAAACACACGCTCTCATATGTTACTTGCTATCGTTCGCAGCCGCTCTATCCTTCTCCGCTTTCTTCGCCTGCCGCAACTTAATCATATTGTACATACCAACAGCCAGGAACGCAATCACATAACCTAAGTAATTCAAAAACGTCACCGTATTGTGGAACAAGTGCTGCGACGCGAATATCAGCATCCAATCTTTGATGACGCCGGCGATATTCATGGTCAACGCCGATGTCTTTCCAATCAACAAAAAGACCGCCAGATTCAACAAGAATGCGCACGTCGCGTTCAAGAATAACACTTTCCAGTCTATAACTAAGTCGACGTTGGCCATGATTTCGGGTAACTCCACGGTCAAAAATGGTACCAACAAAAATATTCCACACGCCGGTGACACGTAATACAGCGATTGAATCGGATTCATCGCGTACCCTTTATTCTTGATCAAAATCTGCACCAAGCACAACCTCGTCGCCTCGAATATTAACGCCGAAAACTGTTCGATGACACCAATCCAAATGAAATTAATTTCCCCGTACGCCGCAATCGCTACCCCAATTGCGATGATAAACATGTTCAAAGTCGTCAGACCGTGATACTTCTCCGTTCGGAATATAATGCCGACGAAATATACCAACCCTGGCATCAACGCTTTCGTCATTTGAATAAACGAAACCGAGAGGTGTAAATATGCCGAGTTTGACAACCATAACGACGCTGCGTAAAACGCGCCAATCGGTAATACTCTGCTCACGTACTCTTTCCTCGGCATCGATAATCGTTTTGTCACTTTAAACACTCGCATCAATACCGTCGCCACGGTGGTACAAAATACCATGTGCCATAACGTCAACGCGATTGGATACTTAAACCCAGAGTACGCTAAAATCCACTTGTTGAATAAAATAACCCCCATGGAGATGGACATCCACACGATGACGTAAAAATACGCTCTGGCTGCCTGTTGTCGTCGATGATGAGAGAGGACACGCGACGAAAGAAAAAGGAGATCGAATTGGTTGGTGTTGGTGAGTACAGTTTTTTAACTCGTTGTAATTTTATATAAAAAGAGAGAAGAGAGAGAGAGAAGAGAAGGTGGAGAAAGGAAGACGACCGGCGCGTACCTGTTGCCACACCGTGCCTTTCGGTTGGTGTTGCTGCCCATCGTCTGCTTGCTCTGTTTTGCCTTGCTCTGGCATCTTTCTTTCTTTTTAATTATTACGATGATTATAATAAATGAAGCGACCCGCGTTATGAGAGTGAGGTCAGGTACAAAAAAAATTGATAGAGGAAAAAACACAAAAATCAGTTCGTTGTGCTCTACAATTTTATTTTACACCGGCTTGAACTTCCTGGCGGCTTTCATGGCTAAGACTTTCGCTTTGTCCGCCTGAAACCCTCTCTGCAAAGCGATTAAATCGTTCCTTCGCCTCTCTCGAGATTGAAACTTGTAAAAATTCTCCACGGGAGCTAAACCGAGCGTGCCTTTCTTCTTTTTTCTGTAAAAGGAAGAACTAGTAGTCGTAGCGTCGCCGTCTTCGTTTTCCATCGTCAAAGCTTCTTTCCTGCGTCTCTCCACGGTGCTCGCTCGAACCCCACCGACGGTTATCCCTTGATTATCGCTCGTTTTCCGTCTCCCTCGTTTTTGTTGCACGACGGTCCACCCGTCGTCTTCCTCTTCTCTCGCGCGTTTCCGTTTTTCTATTTCCTTTTCCTTGGCGCGGTTTCGAAACCACTCGTCGACGGTCGCTTTCGCCGCCTTGGCGCCGCCTTTGCGTCGGAGTCTGTGTTCGTACACAAACTTATCCAAACCGAACTGGGGAGGAGGAGGTGAGCCTATTCCTATTCTCGTCGTTATCGGTGCTTCTACGATTGTCTTCTCTTCGATTTTCTTCCATAACTTTTGTAAACTCTTGGTCTGTTCGAACGTCACCAAAGCGCTCTTCGCCTCCGAATTCGTTTTTAATCGAATCAGTTGCACTCGTTTCGTTTCACCGAAAGAGGTGGAGAATAAATCCTGAATGGAGAATTCGTTGTGCCACTCGAACGGGAATCCGGTGACTAATACCGTCGCGGCTGCAAACGATGCCGAAGATGCCGCCGCTTTTTCTTCTTCTTTGTTTTCTTCATCATCTTCTTCTTCTCGAATGTCTCGAATGTCTTTTTGCGTTTGTCGGTGCACGAACAGCGGGCGAAGAAAAGACCCGTGCGGGTACATTTTCACCAGAAGTTCACCCACATCATCATCATCATCACCTGAACCTCTTTTTCTCTTCCTCTTCGTCGTCGTTTCTTTTTCGGAGGAAACATTATTAGTGATGTCGTCGTCGAAATCGTTTTTCCTTTTCTTCCTCCTTTTCTTCTTCTTCGTCGTCGTCGTTTTCGTCGTCGCCGCCATGATGATGATGATGATGATGTCGTTGTTGTTATGATGAAATTTTTCGATTGAGAAGTAAAAAAAGTTCAATAAGTTCTGTAGTGTTTAATTTATCATTTATTTTATTATTCCAAGCTCAACTCTTCGTCGTTCGCTCTCTTCCCACTCTTTAAAGAGTTGTAAAACTCGTGCGTCTCTTCGATGACATCTTTCGCGTACGCGCTCGGCATGCACTTATCGTCCAAGCCGAACATGTTTTGCGGCTTACCGTCCGGCGTTTTGTAATCGCGAAACCAAACTCTGATTTTTTCCAACTCCCCCGGCATGTGTTTCTCGACATCCGCGACGTCGTTGATGTCAGAGGCTTTCGGGTCGCTGGTACTGATACAGATGACTTTCCAGTCCAACTCGCCCTCGTCAATCATGGCGTAGACGCCCAACGGTTTCACCGGAGTGACGGAACCCATTTCCAACTGCGTCGAGCCAATCTCGACGACGTCCACCGGGTCGTTGTCGCCTTTCACGTTCATCGTCGGGTGAACGTGCTGCGGGTCCTCCCACGTCTGAGGTAACATACCGTAGTTCCAGTTGATGTTGTACGGGTAATCTCTTAACTTGCCTTTTTTCGTGTCTTGTTTAATCGGAGTCAATTTCTCATCCGTCGCGACTTCCATCTTCGCTTTCGTTTCTTTCGGAATTTCGCAGATAAAGTTGAAAGAGCCGTCGGCGTTTTTCAACGGCACGTCGTGCCACGGGGAGATTCTCTTCCCGTCTTTTTCGTAAAAGCATCGAAAGTCCAAGGACGGGTAGTCTCCAACTTTCGAGGATTGGTACGCGGACATCACCGTCGTCGTCGTCGCGCGAAGGTGTCTGCGTTGATGATGATGTTTTACATGCTGTTGGATCGTCGTCCTCGTTTTGTTGTTGTGAATGGTCGCGCGGCGAGCGATGGAGTGCATCGCGCTCATCGTTAATCTGGTCATGGAAGAAGAAGACGTCATTTTAATTGTTGTAATACTAATTCCTTCTTAATTCGATGATTGTGATACTACTCTAATAAAGAAGAAGAAGAGACGACGAGTTTATTCCGAAAAGGAATAACGAATGAAGAGAGTTGAGTAATCCTTCTTCTTCTTCTTATCAGGTCCTTCTGTCCTTTCATACTGAGAAAAAATCTTCCGTCCTGCTCGACCACCAATTTTTTCTCTCTCTCAAACAACAACAGTAGACTGCGAGAGACTATTATATATCTTCACAAAAATCACCTCAAACGCGAAACGCATTAAAAACAGAGAGCACTTACAGCAGAATTATTACGCGCGATGCCGCCCGAATTTTCTTCGTATACATTCTTCTTCGTATCAGTAGTAGAGATAGTATTAAAAGTATGTTGTCTCTCTCTGCGTGTATTTTTTCTTCTCTGTTTGTTGTTTCTTTCCCTCGTTTTTTTTGTTTTTTTTGCTTCTTTTTCAGCAGTCCATCTCGACCGCCAATTTCTCTCGCACCAGGACTCTTCGAGATATCTTCACACACACACACACATATCTAAACAACACACGCACACGCATAAGTAAATAAGAAAACAGTATGTTATCCGTTACGACCATCACTACCCCGATGGCGCCAAAGCTGAACAAAACTCGATTCACGCAAAAAGGCGAAAGCAGCGGCAAAGTTAGAAGAACGACATTAAAAACGACGACGATGGCGAAATTATCATCTTCCTCTTCGTCGGTGACGATTGCAAAATCAGCATCATCATCATCATCACATAACAACAACAACAACAACAAGAACATCAACAGCAGACGAGAACAACACTTTTTAATAAACAAAGGAAGAAGAAACACAGGAGCATTAGTAGTGAAAGCGAGCGAAGGTGGCGAGGAGGCAGACATTTCCGTGGTCGAACGTAAGCGCGACCTCACGGCTGGGGAATACGTGCAACCGGAAATCACCTCTCGCTCGACTGCGGGAAGATTAGTGCCAGAAGAAGGTTTCAACGCCGCGCGAACGTCGTTTGGGACGGTTGGTTTGTCCGTCGGTTTACCACTTTTGATTTACGGTTTCGGGGCGTATTTTTCGTTCCTACCAGGGACGGAAATTTCCGCGCTCATGCTCATCTACGGTTTTCCGATTTCTTTGATCGGTTTCGCGTTGAAATACGCCGAGCTGTTGCCGCTCGAGTGCGAGTCGTACGAAGACGCGGTGAACGTGAGAGATGATCAATCGACCGCGGTGTTGACGCAGTTAAGAAATGACGTGACGAGGTACAGATACGGAGACGAGCAACACTTGGAGGAGGCGATGAACATCATCTTCAAGTTTAACCGACCGGGCGGATTACAAAAGAGACAAAGACCGAAATTGGTCGGCGTGTCCGAACAAATGGTGAATGGAAGGTACGCGATCGTTTTGACCATGGAGTCGCCGAAAATTACGAAAGAAGAGTGGGACGGATTCATGGGTAAGTTTTCCAAGTTTTTCGGCCCGAACGTGGACGCGGTAGCCTTGGAGAAGAGCGAAGGCGTGGCGGAGATCATCTTGATTTCCAACGGCGGCGACGATTTGGGCGGCCCGGGTGACGATATGGAAGTCTTGCCGCCGCTCATGCCAGGTTTGCCGGCGAGGTACCAAAAGAGAGGCACGGCGTAATTATATCGCATCGTACGACAAAAGAGACGACGACGACGAAAGCATTCTTCGCGTGCGTGCTACACTTGAAAAAGATTCATCATTGCATTTCGCTTTTAGTACTAAAAGTATATAATATTTCTAAAAGTTATTACGTACATTTATTGGACGAGTACTGCCGGTACCGGTAGATGCGTATAATACAAAGATTCTTATAAAGCTTTACCGCTCAGTAAATCGTACGTTTGCTCGCTCGGTCGCACGCTATCTTCAGTAAACTTGTTACTTCTATACGCCGCACTCACCGGACTCCAGGCTAAACCTTCCCTGCTGTTCGGTTTACACCGCGCTCTAAACCGTAACTCCATGGAAATTCTACCTTTCGCGGCTTCCGAGCGCGCCTCCATGGGATTTTTCGACCCCTCGATCAAACTCTTCTTCGCGTCAGAATCCCACTTCCCGGACCCGTGCCAACAATCAAACGAATCAAACGCGACGAATGGTCCAGTCACCCACTCGTGCTCGTCGTCTGCGATGAGCTCTGGGCTCCCTCGTGCTAAATAATTCGGATCGGTCGCGTCGCCGAAATCTTTGCCTTTCTTGGTCGAAAACATATTCATAACAATCGGCGCCGCCGCCATCGGGTTCGATTTGATCTGCTCAAACGCCGACGGCGGTTTAATTTCGTTCCCATTTTCGTCTAAATTATCTTTCTCCGTTCGAATGTCGTATTTCCACTCCTTTGAGCCACCATCTTTCGGCAACAAGACTAACAACGGATTATCCCAGACTTGTCCGGTTGGATCTTTCGGCGTCCTCGAGATCCAAACGTTATAATACCGGTACGAATACTCCTCGGAATTTTCCATGGCTGTTTCCATCCAGTTCGGGGACTTGTAATCGATCGCATCTGGGTCTCGGTGTAATCTCGGCAACGGATTATATTTACAGTGCGTGAAATCGCCTTTTGGTCTTCTTTGCATAAAATCGATAGCGCGCGTCTTTTGAAACTCTGGTTCGTTTACGAATCCGACGCCGTTTAACACCTCGCCTCCAAACTCCGGCGAACACTCCTCCGGGAAACACTCCTCTAACAAAGCTTTTCCGGCTTCGAACGCTTCTGGCCACAGCGTGTGATGTCCGGCGTTTTTATTCTTCACGCCTATTCTGTCCCAGTCTTTTTCTATGACGTTCAACAATATTTTCAACTTTGGATTTTCGCCGTCGATTAAAGAGACGTATTTCGAGCAGTTTCTCGCTTTTATTTTCTCCTTCGCCTCGTCGTTTACGAGAACGTCGCAGTCTTTGTTCCCATCTTTATACGGAACGGATAATTTCCTCGCTCTCGTCTCTTTCCCTCTGAGTTCAGTTCTTTGTGTCGTTTTTGTCGTCGCAGAAGAAGAAGAAGAAGAAGAAGAAGAAGAAGAAGATGATGATGATGGAATAACTTGTTTTCTTCTCACGATGATTTTTCTCGATGATGATGATACGCGTCGTTTTGTGGTGCCTTTCAACAACGAAGGAGAAGAAGAAGGAGAAGGAGAATACGAATACAGTAACCTTGTAGTAGTCGTAGTAATACTACTAGTGGTCAAACTCGTCGTCATCGTCCCACAAAAAGCGCGTGTAATAAAAACGTTTTGTGTGTGTGTGTTTTTGTGTTTGTGTGTGGAGGATAAAGTGTTGTTGTTGTTTTTCCCTCCTTTTGCAAAGATGAAAGAGCAGAACAGACGGAAGAAAAAGAAAATTTTCGTTCGTTGGAAAAAAAATATGAAGAAAAACTGGCACACGCTTTTCTTCATTTGTTATATTTAACGCTCTTCTTTAAAAGTACCAACAACAACAACGTTTAGAACGTCACACACAAAAACACACAAAAACACACACACACAGTAGTAGTAGTAGTATAATAAAACAGAAGAAGAGAATGTCCTCCTCTTCCTCTTCAGCCTTCTTAAACTTCCTCTCGTTTACCGCGCAAATTCCTCTCAACGAGGGCGAAGATTTACGCTCCGCAGAAGCCAAAGGATTTACAAAGACAAAGTTAAGTTCGACGGAAGATTTAAAGCCTTCGTTCGACGGCTCGAAATGTTTCTCGTACGCGTTGACAGTACCGAAAGGGACGACGCACGTCGGGGTGATGGCGACATCGTTTAGTGGGCGCGCGCTTAAAATTAACGACGTGAATGGGAACATGTCCGTGGTTGAATTAATATCCGAGGCGAAGAATACGATTAAAGTGACGTTACACAACAACGAAGGGGAGGTGGAAACGTCCTACGAAATTCAAGTGAACGTGTCCGAAGAAGCGGCGAAGGACGGCGAAGTCGTCATGAAGGAGAAAGAGGTGCCGAAAGATACTAAAGCTGTTCACGCGCACTCGCACGACGGCGTGCCGTGCGATAAGGACCACTCGAAAGACGGCGAGCACACGGGTCACGGGCATTCGCATCACGCGCACGGTCACGGGGAAGAAAAGAAAGAGGAACACGGCCACGGACACCACGGCCACTCACACGACGGCGTGCCGTGCGATAAGGACCACTCGAAAGACGGCGAGCACACAGTCACGCGTTTTTGATTACCGGTATTCAAAAACCGGAATTCGCATCACGCGCATGGTCGCGGGGAAGAAAAGAAAGAGGAGCACGGCAAGATACATGCTCACGAAAAAAATTAGTCCTTAGATTCCTATAAACATGTAGTACATGTTATTCTCGCTAGCTACTGTAGTTATTCTAAAAGTATTTCTTCTTGTTCTTCTTGTCCTGGATGTTTGCTTTTTTTGGTGACGGGTCCTCCCGGCGGCGAGGATCCCATTCGTCTAAAACATTCAATGGAATTTCTTTCGGGTTTCTCGCGACGACGTAATGCTTTACTTGTTCTCTCCGCAACTTTTTGTGCATTCGTAAGGCTTCAATTTGGTCATCGCCGAACCCACATATCCAGAGCGAAAGAAACGGAGACGTTCGTTCACCTCTCCTTCCGACGTGACCTCTGCGTTTCTTCTCGATGCCATTTTCGTCGATGTTCTTATTCCTCAGTTTTGCTAAAGGTTTCGGCGTGAAGTAATAATAACGCTTCGTTGGCGCGATGTAAAATGGCAAGACTTGACCACGTTTCTTATGCATGTTCATATCGTCTTCAGCGTCTTCCTCCTTCGTGTTTTCTCTTTCTTCCGCTCCTTGCGCGCCTCCAGTCAAGAGCGCTGGCACGAAATACGGTTTACACACGACGTAGCTCGGAACGAGCATGAAATACGGCCGACCGAATTGCGTCATATTTTTAGCAGCAAACGTGACGCACTTCTCCACGTGCTCTTCCGAATACGGTGGGTTTGTCACGAAAACGTCGTGTTCGGGGACTTTGTTTTTCGCAACCATTTCGTAAAAGTCTTTGTTTTCGTTGATGACGTTCGGGAATCCGAGCTCGGTAAAGTTCAGTCTCGTCGCTCCAGCGCAATAATACGGATCGTAAATAATTAATTCAGACGGTTTCTTATTCTTTTGAGACGCGACAATGTTCAAAAAGTTTACGATGTCTTTGTGCGCCTCCAAGGACGTCTCGCAATGGTCGTCTGGATTGCACTCGAACGCATGGTTCACGTCTAACTTTACCGGCGTCGTGTGTTCTCGTTCTCGTTGTTCTTGCTTTTCTACTTCTTCTTCTTCTTCTGATGACGACGAATTATTCTTACCATCGTCGTCGTCTTGTTCCTCTCCGTCGCTGCTGCTGCTGCTACTATTATTACTACTATCACCATTATCAAACTTCCTTTTCGCGTTACCATAGTCTTTGTCGTCGCTCTTGATGACTGTTTTCGTCTTTGCGTCCCACGTGCCTACGCGCTTGTGTTCGCCGTTCCCGTCTCTCTCTTCGCTCGAATACACGACTAAACTTCTCTTATCTACGAGCACTAAAGTCCCGTCGTCTAAAGCCACGCCTTCGACTTCAAACGTCGCGTGATTCCTTTTCTTCGATTTCCTCGTTTCCGTTTCAGTTTCCATTCCCGTTTCTGTCGTTTCTTCTTCTTCTTCTTCTTCTTCTTCTTCTTCTTCTTCTTCTTCCGTTTCTGTTACGTCGCCGCCGTCACCTTCGTCTTCTTTTATTGACGCATTCTTTTTCTTCTTCTTCTTCTTCTTCTTCTTCTTCGCTTTCTCTTCCTCCTCCGTTGCCTTCGAAGAAGTGTTGTTGTTATTACTGCGTGCTTTTTCCATTCGCTCTCTTTCTCTCTTTCGTCTCTCCGTTTTCGCGCTTTGCGCGTCTCTCTTCTTCAGTCGTTTTCTCTCCGCCACATTCAGACGAGGAGGACGCTTTTTTTCTTCTTCTCCTTTGTCTTCTTTGTCTTCTTTGTCTTCATCTCCTCCTCCTGTCACAACACTTTTGATTCTTCTAATACTCTCATCCTTCTCTTCTTCTTCTTCTTCTTCTTCTTCTTCTTCTTCTTCGTCCTCCGAAGAGGAGGAGTTGAATCGAGACAAGTCGTCGTCTTTCCTCTTCTTCTGCTTCTTCATTTTGATTGAAAATAAAATAAATGATGATTTTTTTTTTCTTTCGATTTTTTTGCACAAAAACGACGCAACCGAAAGAAGATGATGATGAGAGCAACAACAACGAACAACAACAACAGCTTCTGTTGTAGTAGTACTTTCCACAACACTTTGTCTTCTTATTCTTCTGCCAGAAGAGCCCGCTCCTCGGCGAAAGCATCTTCTTCCTCTTCTTCTTCTT
>Ga0209335_10000450_pt1 | contig 49536 bp, 51 predicted proteins | sample COG_09_FD_184753 | JGI IMG/M metagenome (GOLD analysis project Ga0209335, IMG submission 184753) | Pelagic Microbial community sample from North Sea - COGITO 998_met_09 (SPAdes) (version 2) | ecosystem: Environmental > Aquatic > Marine > Neritic zone/Coastal water | place: Helgoland, sampling...
GAAGCTGGGGACATAGTAATTATTGCTGGATTAGAAAAGGCAAACGTTGCTGATACAATTTGTGATTTGGAAGTTAATGATCCTATAAACGCTACGCCAATAGATCCTCCTACGATGGCTATTACGATTACAGTTAACAGCTCTCCTTTAGCAGGAATCGAGGGAAAAAAATTGACAAGTACACAAATTAGAGATCGTTTAATGCTAGAAGCTCAAAACAATGTTGGGATCAACTTTGAAGAAAATGAAAATAAAGACGCTTTTGTAATAAGTGGGAGGGGAGAACTAATGTTAGAAATTCTTTTAACACAGATGCGAAGAGAAGGTTTTGAAATGACAGTAAGTCCTCCAAAAGTTTTAATTAAAAAAGATGATAAAGGCAATAAACTTGAACCTATAGAGGAAATAACAATGGATTTAGATGAAGAATTTTCATCAAAAGTAATTGACTCTATGAATAAAAGAAAAGGTAAATTAATTGATCTTAAGGACACTGGAAAAGACAAAAAAAGACTAATTTTTCATGCTCCTACTAGAGGATTAATGGGGTATACAAGTCGATTTTTAACATTAACAAAAGGTACTGGAGTTATAAATAGAATTTTTCACTCTTATGGAAAATATACTGGGGATATGGAAGGTAGAAGAAATGGTGCTTTAATTTCTATGGAAAATGGGAAAGCTGTAGCTTTTGCTATTTTTAACTTACAAGCACGTGGAGAAATGTTTGTTACGCATAATGATCCAGTCTATAAAGGAATGATTGTTGGTCTTTCCTCAAAAAGTGGTGACCTTGAAATTAATGTTTTAAAAGGAAAAAAACTTACAAATATGAGAACTCAAGGAACAGATGAAAATGTGGTTTTAACACCGGTAAGAAAGATGGCTATTGCGGAACAATTAAGTATGCTTAATTCAGATGAAGCATTGGAAATCACACCTATTTCTTGCAGACTTAGAAAAGTAATTTTAGATACTCATGAAAGAAAAAGACAATCAAAAATATTATAATTTAAGTTTACAAAATATAGATATAACCTTAATTTTGTTAATATGAAGTATTTTAGTATTGATAATTTTATAGATAATGAATTGTGCAAAAAATTAATTGAGCAATCTGATGCACATAATTTTAGTAAAAATAAAACTTTAATACATGGGCAAAGACAGTTTATTAGCTCATCTGACGAGGAATTTCATAATCTTTTAAGCAATTATGAAGAATGGAAAAATTTGGAGAGTAAAATAAATTCTTCAGAATTTTTAGAACTATGTCTAAACAAGCTTGATTTGAAAGATAATCAATTTTCTTTGGTAAATTTTTTTAATTATAAAAATTTAACAAATGTTCAAAAATTATATAAAAAAATAAGTTCAACAAAAAATAAATTAATTCCAACAAAAACTTTAGTGAAATATTCTCTGATGAGAATTTATAGAGACATTTTGAGAAAAATTAAATTTTCTAAGATATTTTATCCAAATAAAAGTGCAATAGAGTTGCTGTATGATTATTCTAAGGCAGGTAATGGCTACTCTAGAGAAATTCATAGAGATAGTGATAATAGACTTATAGTATTTATTTTATACCTTAATGCGCCCTCAAAAACAGATGGTCATGAGGGAGGAGACTTTGATATTTACAAGATAATTAATGGTGAAAAAAATATCGCTCAACCAGAGAAGAAAAATTGTGAAAAAATAAAAAATATCAAGCCTGAACCTGGAAAATTAATTGTCTTTTTAAACGAAAGTGAAAGTTTTCATGGTGTTGACGAAATGAAAAATCACTCTGATTATAGATATTTTATTTATGGAAGCTTTACTTTGTTGAACCAAAAAAATCCTTATATAAAAAACAAGAGCAGCTTGGCTACTGAATTTCATTTGTATGACTAAAAACATGAATAATGAAAATTTAAATTTTAGCTGTAGAGTTTGTTTATCTAAAAAAATTGAGGAATTTAAGATTACGCATTTTGGTTTTTTAACAAAAAATGAAAACTGGAAAAGCTTTTTTTGTTTTGACTGCGGATCAGTTTCAGAATTTAAAATCAAAAAAGATGAAGTTACTTACGCTGATGGTTCATATAGAAACAACAAAGACCATTTTAATACAAAAACCGATGACAAAAAAGTTTTACCTCCTATAGATTTTTGGTCAGCTATTTCATTTAAAAGATGGGCGCATATATGGAAAGTTTTAAATATATCTACTAATATTTTTATTAATAAAGAGATAAAAATGTTAGATTATGGTGGATACAATGGTTTTCTCCCCTATGCTTTAAATCAAAAACATAAAGTTAACTCGTACGTTGCTGATTTAGATCAAAAGGGATTAAATATGGCTCAGTTTTTGGGCTCAAAGACAATTGATCTTGCTAAAAGTGAAATAAATGAAAAAGATTTTGACCTGATAACTATAGTGCATGTGCTGGAACATTTGGATCAACCAAAAAAAAATTTGTTAAAATTAAAACATCTTTTATCCGATGAAGGTGTAATATATGCGGAAGTTCCAAATTTATACGGATTCCCTCTGGCAGATGAAGCTCACAAGATAGCTTTTTCAGAATTCTCTTTCGTAAAAATGTTCAAGTCCGCTGGGTACGAAATTTTAAACTACGGTTTTACAAAAACACCCAAAGAGTCAATCAAATTTGATTATTATTATAATCATAATTTTGAAAACTTATTTATAATATGCAGTAAAAAAAATAATCTATCGCCTAATATTCCTAAAAATAATATTCCCAATAATATTAAAAATTTTAAATATGAATTAAAACTTAAATACGCTCAAATAATGCTAAGAAAGATTAGTTTTAATCTATTAAGCTCATCTTTAAGATACTTCAGAACATTCTTTCTTTTTTTTACTTATGGGTTATTAGACTTTATAACATTAAAAATTTTTAAAATTTCCTTAGTAAGTAAGTTCTTTAAAAAGAAATAGCTAAATCTTAAATTTTGATTTTTTACTATCTTTTAAAAATCCCTTAACAGTATCTATTGTCATTAATTTGGAGCTTTTACCAAAACTTTCGATTTGGTTTATTACCTTTGGTGGCATTGTTATAATATTACATTTTAATTGTTTAGCCTGGATATAATTGTACGCTTCCCTCGTGCTTGCCCAAAGAATTTCAAAATTCTTATTTTTTTTTGTTAATGAAATACTTTTTCTAAATATGGGTAGTGGATCTTTGCCTTTATCAGCCATTCTACCTGCAAAAATTGATAAGATTGATTTTGTTTTTTTATTTAGTCTTTTATAAACTTTCTTTACATGCTCAAAAGAGTAAATTGCTGTGATGTTAAGCTTTATACCTTTGTCGCTTAATGTTTTTATTACTGGCCCCATAAAATTTCCTTTTGAATTTACAACTGGTATTTTTACATAGACATTTTTTCCCCATGAATTAATCTTGAAAGCTTGTTTGAGCATCTCTTGTGGGTCATCAGAGAATACCTCGAAAGATATGGGTTTTTTTTTACAAACTTTTAAAATATTTAGAGAATAATTTTTATAATTTTTTGCCCCAGCTGATCTCATTAAGCTGGGATTTGTTGTAAAACCATCCACAATAGTCTTTTTGTTAAAAGATTTTATGGTTTCATAATCAGCAATATCACAAAATATTTTTGTCTTCATTAATCTAAATTTTTTACAATGTCTTCTGTCATTTTTTTTGCATCTGCAAACAACATTAATGTATTGTCTTTATAAAATAATTCATTATCGATACCTGCATAACCAGGTGATAAACTTCTTTTTACAAATAAAACTGATTTACATTTTTCTACATCAAGTACCGGCATGCCAAATATAGGACTTTTCGGGTCTGTCTTGGCAACAGGATTAGTTACATCGTTTGCTCCAATTACAAATGCAACATCAGAGTTAGCAAAATCATTATTGATATCTTCTAATTCAAAAACTTCATCGTAAGGTACATTTGCTTCTGCTAACAATACATTCATGTGTCCAGGCATTCTTCCCGCTACTGGGTGTATAGCATAAGTAACTTTAATATCATTTTTTTTTAATTTATCTACCATCTCTCTAAGTGCATGCTGAGCTTGAGCCACTGCCATGCCATAACCTGGGACGATGATAACGGATGATGCGTTTTTCATTAAAAAAGCTGCATCCTCTGCATTACCACTTTTAACTGGTTTTTGATCCTTCTTTTCTTTTTTGTCATCAGTAGAATTGTCCGCTCCAAATCCACCAAGTATTACACTTACAAAAGATCTGTTCATGGCTTTACACATTATATATGAAAGTATTGCCCCAGAGGATCCGACAAGCGCACCTGTAATAATCAAAGCAGTATTTTCTAAAGTAAAACCTATTCCAGCTGCAGCCCACCCAGAATAAGAATTTAGCATTGAAATTACTACAGGCATATCTGCTCCGCCAATAGGTACGATTAATAAAACACCGACAATAAATGAGATTACAATTACTGTCCAAAAAATATTTGTAGACTGATTTTTACATAAATAAAAAATTAAAACAAAAATGCCTATTCCAAGTATTAAATTTAAAATATGCTGACCGCTAAATGTGATAGGAGCACCAGACATTATCCCTCTTAACTTTAAAAAGGCTATTATAGAACCTGAAAAAGTTATTGATCCTACTGCTGCCCCAATGGACATTTCAATGAGACTTGCTAATTTAATATCGCCAATATTTCCTAGATTAAAAGCCGCGGGATTTAAAAAAGCCGCTATTGCGACAAAAACAGCTGCTAAACCAACTAAACTATGAAACCCTGCAACTAGTTCCGGCATTGCAGTCATCGGAATTTTAAAAGCTATAAAAGCACCGATTGCTCCGCCTATAACTAAAAATATTATTACATAAACTAATGAAGTAGAAAAATTACCAATTGATAGAAATGTCACAACAATTGCTATTATCATTCCGGCAATTCCGAAGTAATTACCTTGCCTAGATGTATCTGGTGAGGACAATCCTCTCAGTGCAAGAATAAATAATATTCCAGATACTAAATAAAAAATTGCCGCTAAATTTGCCGAAATCATTTCTTTTTATCTTTCTTTTTTTTGTACATTTGAAGCATTCTTTGAGTCACTAAGAACCCACCAAAAATATTTATTGCTGCTAAAATGATAGCTATAAATCCAAAAACACTCGACGTATTAAAAATACTCTCGGAGGTTCCTGCTAAAGCTGCGATAATAGCACCTACAATAATAACTGATGAGATGGCATTAGTAACTGACATTAACGGAGTATGAAGAGATGGGGTAACACTCCATACAACATAATACCCGATAAAAATTGATAAAATAAAAATACTTAATCTAAATATAAACGGATCTATTTCCATAATTAAACTTTTTTAATTAATGATTTCTCAATTATTTCGTCCTCTAAATTAATATTAAAATTTTTCTTCTCTTTACTATACAAGTTACGTATGAAACTAAATAAGTTTTTTGCATATAAGCTTGAAGCAGTAAGTGGTAAGCTGTTCATCAGACTTTTGACACCTATTATCTTTATACCATTAACTAAATTGATTTTACCTGCTTCTGAAAATGCAGAGTTCCCTCCTTGCTCTGCTGCTAAATCATAAACAATAGACCCAGGTTTCATAAGTTTTACTAAATTTTCTGTTAATATTCTTGGAGCAGGTTTTCCTGGAATTAATGCCGTACATATTGCTATGTCATTTTTTTTAAGTGCTTCTTTCATCATTTCTGCTTGTTTTTTTTTATATTCATCTGATGCTTCTTTTGCGTATCCACCAGCAGTTTCCATATCTTCATTTTGTTCAACTGTTAAAAATTTTCCACCTAAGCTTTCTACCTGCTCTTTTGATGCAGCTCTAACATCTGTAGCCGAAACAATTGCGCCCAACCTTTTAGCGGTGGCAATTGCTTGTAAGCCAGCTACGCCTGCTCCAATGACTAAAACTTTTGCTGCTGGCACAGTGCCGGCAGCTGTCATCATCATAGGTACAGCTTTTTGAAACTCTGAAACACAATCGATTACTGCTCTATATCCAGCTAAATTGGATTGAGAAGATAAAACGTCCATTGATTGAGCTCTGGTTATCCTGGGTAATAATTCTAATGAAAAAGGTTTAATATTTTTGTTTATAATCTTATTAATTTGATTTTTGTTTTTTGGTGGATTAAGCATGCCAATTAAAATTATATTTTCTTTTAAAATTTTAATTTCATCTTCAGTAGGGCAATTAACCTTTGTGATCAAATCACTTGAGTTTAATATCTCATTTGATGAATTTTTTATTTCAACTCCAAAATTTTTATATTCAATGTCTTGAATTCCAAGATGAAGCGCGTAGTCTTTTTCAACGCATACTTTTAATCCAAGTCCAATTATATTTTTTGCAGACTCAGGGGTAATAGAAACTCTTTTTTCTAATGTTATATTTTCTTTAATTGAGCCAACTATCATTTTATAAATTTTTTAGATTTTAAAGCAATGTTATTGCTAGTATTACTAATATTGCAATAACTGCGATTGTTCCCCATAGAACAAACTTAGTGAAACCATTGTAAGTTTTTTTGAATTCTTGCTCGCTCATGATTAGCCTTGACGAGCTTTAAACTTTGGATTTTTTTTATTTATAACGTAAAGTTTTCCTCTACGCTTAACTAACTTAGAGTTAAGATCTCTTTTTTTTAGTGATTTTAGTGAGCTAGCTATTTTCATAATTTAAAGCCTGGCAATGTCCTACTCTCCCGTATCTTAAGACAAAGTACCATCGGCGCTGAAGGACTTAACTTCCGAGTTCGGAATGGGATCGGGTGTGGCCCCTTCGCAAAAATTACCAGGCAAGAATTTATAGTATCTATGCAATACAAAGTAAAGATGAGATTAATGTTGAAAATACTATATTTGTGTGGTGGGCGTGATAAGAATTGAACTTATGGCCTCTTCGATGTCAACGAAGCGTTCTACCACTGAACTACACGCCCATTTACTTATATTTTTTTAACAAATTCTCAAATTCTTCATCAGAAATTTCATTATTTAATTTAATTTTTATATTATCAAAAAGAGAATTATAAGTTTGAGAATGTAAGTTATTTTTCAGATTATCCTCAAGTTTTTTATTTTTCATCTTCTCTAATTTAATTTTATGTTTATTCAAAATTTTATTAGGGTCACAATCTTTTATTTCCAAGTATTTTATAATTTTTTCAATAAAAGTAATTTCATTATTTTTGAAATCGTTATAATTAAGTATTAAGCAACTTGCTTTTTTTTCTTTTATAGCCTTTTCCCAATTTTTTAACCAATCTCTAAAAATTTTAATTGGAATTTCTCCGTCTACGTGATTTTCCGTTAAAGAAATTCTAAATCCTTCTGTATGCCCTAAATCTTTAAATTTAAAATATTGTGGAAAATTTTTATCTGAAATAATATGCAGATATCTGCTTATCATTACTTCTTTTAAATTTCTTATGCTCAAAATAATTTTAAAATTTGTGTTTTCAATTGTTTTTAAATTTGTAACATTTGCTTCAGCGTGTCTTTTCAGAAAAGTAAACTTTTTATTAGGCACATAAGAAAGCATCTTATTAGATAAATCATGAACATAATTTAAGTTTTTGTCGTAAAAAATTCTTAAAGGAGATGTTACTTGATTAACATATCCCATTTCTGACAAAATCCACTCGATTAGAGTTGTTCCTGATTTCTGTACACCTATAATTAAAACCTTGTTATATTTTTTTTTATGGTTAAAAAAAAAGTCTTTCTTTATATCACTTGTTAGAATTTTCAAAAATTGAATTGGAAATTTTATAAATATTTTTATTTGCTTAAGAATATGAATTATTAAAATCATTTCAATCTTTTATCATTGCAATTATTTTTTTGCTTTCATTAATTGCATCTTTTACATTTACTCTGAAATCATAATTTTCAGGTTTTTCAAAAATTTTATTTGTATCATCAAATCTCCCTTTGCTTATTGTATCCATCCAAATTATTTTGTCTGGTTTAAATTCATTTCTTGTTTTAGCTGTGGGGCAAATAAAATCGGCTACTACATCTTTACCTTGCTTATTAAGTTCTTGCGAAAGTTTAAACATCCTCTTTGCCTGCCTGCTTCTTCCTTCATCAGAAAAATCCCAATCATTATTTTTTTTTCTTATTTCGTCTGCGTTTAACCAAACTGCCTTTAATTCCTTAGCTAAAATTTTTGCCAAAGTTGTTTTGCCTGAACCGGGTAAACCCATAACTAAAAATTTTCTTCCAGCCGTCATTTAACTAAATACCCCAAACAAAATAAAATTAATGCTTTAAATTTTAAAAAATCAAAATTTAATTTTAAAAATATTTCTAATGCTATTTTTCTATCATTTTTTTTTAAAGCGTTTTTGAATTTTCTATAATTTAAAAAATTTTCAAATTTTTTCAAATTTTTGAATTTTTTTTTTTTGAAAATTTCGTAACAATATTCCAACTCAATTATTTCTTTATTGGTGTCCTTTGATATATTTTCATTATGTATTCTGTAATATGCAAGATGCTCTTTTAAACCAATGATTTTATTATTTTCGCTCATTCTGATATTAAACTCAAAATCTCCGCATATATGAAAAAAATTATTATATCCCTTTATTTCATTAAATACTTTTTTTCTTATCAATGTTGTCAAAATTCCAATGTGATAATCATGAATTATTTTACTTTGAATATAGCCAGATAAAATTTTTTTTTTACTAATTTTTTTTAATTTATTTTTATCTTGATAAAATTCAAAATAGCCTGAGTATACCATTGCAACAGTTTCGTCTTCGAAAAATTTAATTTGTTTTTCTAATTTTTCTGGGTGCCACCAATCATCACAATCTAAGAAAGAGATTATTTCTCCATTGGAAACTTCTATCGCTTCATTTCTAGAATGATAAAGATTTTTTTTAACGCCTGAATCAAAATATTTAAATCTTTTCTCTTTATAATTTTCTAAAATTTTTTTACTTTTATCTGAGGTGCTTACATCCCAAAAAATTAATTCCCAATTTTTATAAGTCTGTTTAATTATGCTATCAAGTGACTGATTGAGAAATTTTTCTCCATTAAAACAATTCATAATGATGCTAATTCTTTTGGAATTTGAGGAGAAAGACATGATTTATTTTAAAATATTTTTTAATATTTTGATAACACTCTTCATCATATTTTTAGGTCCTAATGAGACCCTTAAAAAATTTTTATATCCTGGCACATTTAAACTTCCTCTAATTAAGATATTATGTTTTAGAAAAGTTCTTTCAGCTTTATTTTTTTTATCTCCAAGATTTATATGAACAAAATTTGCATATCCATCTAAATACTGTAATTTTAATTTTTTAAGTTCTTTAAATAAATATTTTTTTCCATCTAATTGATCTTTAAGATTTTTAGAAACATACGAATTATTTTTTAAAATTTCATTAACAATCATTGCTCCTATCGAATTAATTTCATACATAGGTCTCAAGTTGTATAATCTTTTAGCTAAATTATTATTAGAAACTAGGAAACCAACCCTACATCCAGCTAAACCATAAGCTTTTGAAAAAGTTTGGCACACTATTAGATTGGTATATTTTTTTATTAAAGGTATCGTTGAATGCTTGTAAAAACCAAAGTACGCTTCATCAATTAAAACTGGCACATTTTTTTTTTGACAAAGTTTCAAGATATTAGATAGAATTTTTTTAGAAATAATAGTCCCTGTCGGACTATTAGGATTTGCTAATATTATTAGGCTAATTTTAATATTTTTTATTGTTCTAAAAATTTTTTCATAATCTAATTCTAATTTTTCATTATATTTAATTCTAATTTGTTGAACTCTTTTAATTTTAGAATAAATGTCCACCATAGCGAAAGTTGGGTCTATTGAGATTATTTTATCGTCTTTTTCTGTAAAAAGATCTAGGCAGTTTTTTATTGCCGCGTCTGAACCTGGTGTAAGAACTATAGACTCTTTTCTAATTTTAAACTTTTTTGATATTGTTTGATAAAGAATTTCTGTCTCAGGATAAGCTGTTAAATGTTCATGTGTGATATTTTTTCTTATTTTTTTTAAAAGTTTAGATAAGTGATAATCTGGCTTCTCATTTTTATCTAATCTAATTTTGTTATATCTTGTCTCAATTGGACCTCTTACTCTGTGAATTTTATCTGCCCACATTGTTTTACTTAAAATCGTTCTTTTAGATTTCATAATATTTTTTATAACAATTTTGACTATTATTGAATTTTAAAAACGTGTTATATTTTTTTAGTTTATATGTAAATGTATTTTTTGAAACTTGTTTAACTATAAGATTTGGCCAAAGAGATTGATTATAAGAGTCAAAAACAGAGTCAAAACAAATATGTATTACATTAATTTTTTTTTCTAACGCAACTATCACGCCAGTTGTTGCGCCAATAAAAATAGCAATATTTTGTTTTTTTACTTTTTTCATCTTTTTTTTATTTTCTTGAATTATTTTTTCTAATTTAAATTTTAAATTCAGATGTTTTTTAGAATTAAACATCATTGGGTGATTTTTTATTTTCAAAGATTTTAGGTCAAAATTTTGATTATCTAAAATAATTTTTTTAAATTCTTCAATAACAACTTTTTCATTGAAAATATCATAGGGTAAAAAAACAATGTTATTAAAGTCTAATTTTAATTTTTTGGGATATCTGAGTGAAGGAACTAATTTTAATTTTTTTGCAGGCCAATTTAAAAATTTTTTTGAAAATTTTATTTGACTGACACCATTTACATAAAGAAAATCTGGAGAAAAAGATCTATGAAACAAATGTGTGGGAATACTATGGGGAGCACTATGATCGTAACCTCCTATTAATAATTTCTTATTTTTTTTTCTTACCTCGCTAAAGACAAGGTGTTCATATGGTTGCCCTTCATAAGGTACTAGAATTGATTTGATTTTATCTAAATCAATATTTTTTTTTAAAAAATTTAGTATGACATCTCCAATCAAGTTTGAAGATGAGGTGTTATAAAAAAAATTTTTTAGTGAAAAATTTGATGAAATAAATTTTGATATTGTATATTTAAAAAAAAAGAGCAAATTTAAAGACTTTTCTTTTTGATAAATAATCACTACATTTGCCCCTATCTTTTTTGGTACCCTTATTCCAGAATTTATTAATATAAATAAAGTGTCTTTCTTTTTATTAGAGTTTATTAAAAAGTACCTATCTTTGTAATTTCCTTTTTGATCAAAGTCCTCGATAATTGATCTTGAAATCATTAATCTTCTAAAAACTTTTGGATTAAAGTTTGGATTTTTTAAAATTTCATAATTATTTAAAAAAGCTATTGATGCAATATCTTTTAAAATCTTAAACCAGTAATTAAAAATATTTTGAAAGCCGTAAATCTCATATTTTACTCTCGCGAATCCAGGGCTATCTCCCCATAAAGCAATATAAGTTAATGCACTAATCTGATGTTTATTAAGCTTTTTGTTTTTATTAATTAGTTTTCTTGAAATTTCTATAATTTTTTTTTGTTTTGAACTTATTAACATAATTAATTAGAAATAAGTTGAATTTTTTTTACCCATCAAAGTCCCATCTACATCACAAACATTGCACGGGGTAAAATTCCTATTAGAGTTTTTTAACAAATTTCTTATTCTCATTGCTTTTTTGCTAAACCAAATTTCACTGAATGATTGATTGTTAAGATTGCCTAAAATAATTTTTTTTCCCCAATCATGTGGGCAGATTAAGACATCTCCCTGGTAGTCTAAAAAAAAAGTATAAGTAGGAATAAAACACGGTTTTTTTAATGGTTCTTTTAAACTAGCTATTTTATATTCAGCGTTTTGCATTGATCCTGATCTATTACTTAATGTGATTCCAAAATCTTGGCTTTCGTGAAGATATCTGTGTCTTACTATAAATTGTTCAGTTTTAAGTTTTGCTTTAATACATAATTTTTCAAGTAGATCTGCCTCTTTCTTTCCGTCGTATGCACTGATGAGAATTTTATTCAAACCATGAGTGAAAATCTTTTTTAACCTTGATAAGTTTAGTACATCTCCATTAGTAACAAGCTCGATGTTGCTGTAAGGAAGCTTGTCTTTTGCCATTTTTATTAAATTGAAAATATTTTTATCGAGCATTGGCTCGACAAACCCGCTGTATCTGATTGTTCCCTTGTAATTTAAAGTTTGCAATTCATTACATAATTTTAGATGTAATTTATTAGAAATAAATTCTTTTTTATGAATGAAATCTGGGTCACTCCTCGGGCAAAAAGAGCACTTTCTATTGCATATACCAGATTCGCTTATTTCAATTTCTGTTGGCAAGGGGAGCAATTTGTCATTGAAATTAATTAATTGTATTCTGTTCTCAACTGTAACAGATTTATTTTTAATATTAGGATCTATAAATTTTTTTTTCATCTTTTTAACAATCGTTCAATTTTATAGATATCTTTTTTTTCATCTACTGCAATCGTATTTGAATTTAATTTAACCATTTTTACTTTTTTCCCCAGCTCAATAAATCTTAAAATTTCAATATCTTCTATTTTTTCGAGATTTGTTTTTTTCGATAATTGTGAGAATACTTTTAATTCAAATTTGTTAAATGCATAAATACAAACTTGTTTATAATAAATATTATTTTTAGGCTCACTTTTTCCAGATGGGATTAAAGCTCTTGAAATATAAATTAATTCATTTTTTTTATTAAAAATAACTTTAGGTACATTTTTGCTTTTTTTGTTTTCTATATTGGTGATTTTGGAGTATCCGCAAATTACATGATTTGGATATTTTTTTTTATAATTAATTATCTTGCGTATATCAGAAGGTCTAACTAGGGGCTCATCTCCTTGAACATTAACATATATTTTTGAATTTATTTTTCTTGCAACTTCTGCAACTCTATCTGTGCCGGTTAAACATTTGCTTGAGGTCATAATTACATTTAAATTTTCTTTTTTTACAACTTTAGAAATCAAAGTATTGTCTGTGGCAATTATTAAGTCTTTTTTATTAACTAATGATTTACATCTATCTGCCACTCTTAAAACAAGCTCTCTTCCATGAATTTTTTTTAGAGGTTTTCCTGGAAATCTTGAAGATTTATATCTTGCAGGAATAATTATCAAAGTTTTTCTCATAAATTTAAATATATTTGGAAGGGGTAATAGAAGAAATTTTTAATTTAGCAAACCTTTTTTTAAAAAGACCCAGACTTAATTCAGTCTCATCATTTTTGCTGTCATCAGCTTTATAACCGTCAAAACCAGCAAGAAAGATACTTCTGCTTTTACCAGCTACAGCAATCGCTAGAGAGTATGATATCGCAAGCGCATTGGGAAGAATGCAATAATTTTTCTTAATAATAATTTTATCATCCATATTTATTGACAAACCATAGTCCAGTAATTTTTTTTTACTTTTGATTTTATCAAAAATTTTCTTTGGCAACATTGAGGCTGGAATTGCAAGTTTTGTTTTGTTTTTTGAATGTAAAGAAATATCTGAACTTATTCTAAAAGGATGTGAGGCAACTCTTAAATTAATTAAGTCCTCTTTAATATTTTGATTTGTATTTAACGAAATTACATAAACATTATTTTCTTTAATAAAATTTTCAATTTTTTTTCTTAAATCTTTCCCTGACTTTCCTGCTCCTATTATCAATACGTCTTTTCCACTTATATCAACACTAGGACAATCTTTGCCTATTGGATCTTTAATATAAACATTTTGGGGGCTTATTAGTTTAAATGGATTGAATTTTGTACTATCATTTTTTCTTAGATTATCAATTATTTGCAAATAATTATTTTTTTTATACCTATTATCTGTCAACATCTCTTGGATATAAGTAGGATGTATTTTAAATTTTGCAGCAAGACGATAATATAAATTTGGACCCCATTTATATTTTTTTTTGAGCGGTAAAAAGTTTGTTTTAACAAATTTTTTTATTATTTTTTTATCTTTTTTATTATGCGAATGATTTATTATATCTTCTGTTTTTAAATTTCCCGGACCTCTACCCATACCAAGAACTGTACTATCAAGCCAATTAACACCGTGATTTCTATTTGCTAAAATTGAATTTTTTAGAGCATAATTCAAATTATCATGTGCATGTATTCCTAGTTCACCTTTCCAATATTTTTTAATCTCTTTATAAATGAAATTTATATCTTGAGGTTTCATACATCCCAAACTATCTGCGATATAAAAAATATCTACATTTTTTTTTGCAATAAACTTACACACCTTTTCAATTTGCTTTTTATTTATCTCAGATATTTGCATCAGGTTGACTGCTACAAATAAATCTTTTTTTTTTAACCAATTAATAATTTTAGAAATTTTAAAAATTTCATTAAAATGACAGGCAATTCTAACAAATTTAATTTTACTTTTTTTAATTTTTGGAAAAGTTTTATCACAAACTCTATCAATTGGTTCGACTTGATTTAAAAAATCTCCCGCATTAATCATAACTCCTATTTTTAAATTTTTTGGTATTATCAATTGATTAATGAATTTTTCATCTGTGTAAGCTGTATTACCCCTAGACTTATTTTTATTCAAAAATCTAAAACCCAACTCTATGAAATGGATATTAAGCTTAGACATGCATGTTAAGTACCTATTAATTAGAGATTTTTTAAAATTCCAATTATTGTGATAACCTCCATCTCTAAATGTACAATCTAAACTTATATGGTTTTTTTGCATAGGTAGTACTATTTTAAAATTATGTTCAAAAATTGAACAGTATCACTTTTGTTAGTTTTGTAAACTATAAAGCTATTATTTTAGATTATTTGTTTTGGTGCTAGATGTGTATTATGCATAAGACAATCTATTTTATTTCTTACGGTTCTAAAAACCTAATTTATTAATATTTTATTTAATTTTTGATCTTATAAATGATGATAAATGGTCAATTAAAAAAATAGTTATAAATATAATTATTATTATTGCTGAAACTTTTTGATATTCAAACATTCTAAAAGAAGATTGTAATTCATATCCTATCCCGCCTGCACCAACTATACCCAGCATAGTTGCCATTCTTATATTTCGATCAAAAATATATAAATTATTAGCTACAAAAGAAGGAATAATTTGAGGTATTACTGCAAAAGAAATTATCTGTCTTTTGGACGCCCCTGAGGCTCTCAAAGCTTCTATAGGCCCCTCGTCCACATGTTCAATATCCTCTGCATAAAATTTTGCTAAAAATCCCATAGTATGTAATCCTAATGCTAGCACTCCAGGAATAGCACCGAAACCAACTGCTATTACGAGAATCATCGCTATTATAAATTCAGGAATAGCTCTAAAAAAAATAGTTACAACTCTTGCAATTAAAAAAATAAAATAATTAGGCGCTAAATTTCTAGCTGAAAATAATCCTACTGGAATTGATAAAACAATCGCAATAAAAGTTCCTAGAAATGCAATCTCAATAGTTTCTATCATAGAAAGTATTAAATTTTTTAAATTTGAAAAGTCAGGTGGCAACATTCTGCCTATTATATCTCCAAAATATTTAGATGAATCAGAAAATAATTTAATAAGATTAATTTCCAAATCTATAGTCGTAAAAATAAGAGCTGCGAGTAAAGATAGAATTAATAAATAAGTTTTCCATGTCCATTGAGATTTTAAATATTTCTCAAGATGTTTAGTCTTATTATTTATTTTAAGTTTTAAAATATTATCTGACTTCATTTATTTATAAATCTGGTTTATACTTATCTTATCAATATTAGATACTAATCGATCAATTTTAATTCTTCCATCCAGTAAACCAACAATTCTATCTGAATATTTAGTTGCAAGGTCCACCTGATGTAAATTACATATTATTGTAATATTAAAATCTTTATTTATTTTTTTTAGCAAAGACATAATTAAATCTGCCGCCTTGGGATCCAAACTCGCAACTGGTTCGTCAGCTAATAACAATAATGGTTTTTTTATTATTGCTCTAGCAATACCTACTCTTTGTTGTTGCCCTCCAGAAAGTTCATCTGCTCTATTGTAGGCTTTTTTTAGCAAGCCTACGGTTTCTAGAGATTGGAGTGCTTCTAATTTTTGTTCTTTAGTGAACAAATAAAACATTGATAGGAATTTACTGCTTGAATTTAAGAGTCCTGTTAATACGTTATTTATCGCGGATAAATTGTTAACTAATTTAAAATCTTGAAAAATCATTCCTGTTTTTTTTTGGACTTCGAACAAATACTTTGTATCGATTTTTTCATTATCAAAAAAAATGTTTCCGTCTTCAATTTTCTCTAATCCGTTAATGCTTCTTAACAAAGTCGTTTTGCCAGAGCCGCTTGGTCCTAATATAGATAAAAACTCACCTCTTTTAACTTTTAAATTTACTCCTCTTAAGGCTTCTGTCCCATTCTCAAAGGTCTTTTTTAAATTATTAATTTCAATCATAAATATATTATTTTTTATTAAGTAATTTCATTACATTTCTAAGCACATCATAATCAGAGTCTTTTACGGAAATATAATGAGACATCTTTCCACCGTAACCACTTATCTCTCCATGTTTGTGTGCTTCCAGCACTGCTTTTTGAATTTTTTTTCTATCTTGTAGTGATATCTTTTTTGAGTAAGCAAGAGGAGGTGGAGGTACACGATCCGACGTATGAATAATTCTAACATCGTTTTTTTTAAATGTTTTATCTGCTAATCTTGCCTCAAAATTTCTTGAACTCATTCCACATACATCTGCTTGTTTGTTTAATACAGCTAATAAACATGCGTCATGACTGCCCGCATAAAAAACTTTTTTAAAATCACTTTTATTAGTTGTTGAAAGATTTATTTTTGCCAATTCGACTTGTGGGATTAAATCACCGCTAGTTGAACCAATACTATTTAAAGATAAAATTTTTCCTTTAATGTCTGAAAATTTTTTTATATCGCTATCTGCTCTAACTACAAAATAAGCGTAGTAACCCGCATCTTTTTCTCCCGGTCTTACGCCAGCTGCAAAAGCCTCTGCGTCAGCTATCTCGGTGGCTTTAACATAAGTTTTACCTCCATACCATGCTATTTGTGCTCTCTCCGCTCTCATTGCTTCAACTGCTGCATTATAATCGGTAACTTTTATAAAATTTATTTCGAAGCCAGTAAGTTTATTTACAATTTTTATGAGTTTTATGTAATCATTTTCATCTCCTTTTTCACTTGCGGGTACGAAAACCATATTGAATTTTTTAACATCAGCACTAACATTTGTAATTATCAATGAGCAAAAAATTAATATTGTTATAAAACTTTTTCTTAAGAAATACATTTGTCCTTTAAATTAACCTTATTGTTAATTTTGTTCGCTAACGAATTAACACTTTGTACAATGGTCTGTCAACCACAATTTACCGTGAGTTTACAAGACTTTTGTTGATTTATTCGTGGAATTCTTTAATAGCTTTTTGATAGTCTTCAACTGTATCTATTTCTTTCCATCCCCTCTCAATGATAACACAGTGAACTTGAATTCCTATATCTACTAATTCTTGTATCATGTCGGTAACATAAGCCTTCTGAAAAATAGGAGCACGTTGAAATGGTTTGTTCCAAAATTTTTTTTTAACTCTGTGAAAATTTTCTTTAAATATTTCTGCACCAGTATTAGTAAGTTTAATCATTCCTATAAATTCGCCATGCACCTCCTTCTTTTGAGTTCCGATTTTTCCGATTTTTAATACTTTATTATTAGAGTCAAAAATTACATTTTCAGCTTCAGATAATGGATGATCTTTACGTCCAACATAATAACCTCGCCAGTCTATATCTACAACAACTGATATATCGTGATCTGATTCCATCAATCTTTTAACAACACTTGCGTCAAATAAAATATCTGAATAAGATATAATTATATTTCCATTTATAATTTTTTCAGCATAAAAAATTGAGTTTAAAACATTGTTATTTTTATAATCTTTATTTGTTACATAATTCAGATTTTTATAATTTATTTTTTCTTTTTTATAACCTCTAATCACAGTTATGTCTTTTATACCGCAATCGTTATAGGCCTTAATTTGGCGCTGTAAAAGAGTTTTGCCATTAAAATCTAACATACATTTTGGTAAATTTTCTGTATGTTTTTTTAAACGACTTCCTAGCCCTGCGGCAACTACAAGAGACTTAGTGCTCGATCTATCAAATTTTTTTTCAATTTTTTTAATTTCATCATTACCTATCTTACTGTCCTTAAAAGTTCTTAATAGTGAAACTATATCAGGATTATCTTTAATAAATTTTTCAATATCTGGAGCAATAGTTTTTTTTGAATTTCCAGCTAAATCGTACATCAAATTTATATCAACTTTAAGTATATTTGATAATTTTTTTACTAATTCATTTTTTGGAGCCGCACGTTTTCCTTTTTCTATATCATTTAGATAAGACGGTGCTACTCCAATTTTTTTTGCTAATTCTCTTTGACCAATATTATTACTAATTCTAATTTTTCTTATGTAACCACCGAATGTTTTGTCAGATTTATAAGTTGTTTTCATTTTTAATTTAATATAATAATATAGCAAATTTATCATTAAGGCATATACTTAATTAAAACAACTTTTCAATTGGAGTTGATCAAAATGTGGGTAAACTCGATAAACAAAAAAATCTTTTTTATTTTATCAATATTTTTTTTACAGATACCTTTTTTAGAATTTATTAATAAAAATATTAAAGACCTCAATCAAATTTTAATAACTCTTACTTCGATTTATTTTGTGGCCTTGATATGTGGTATTATTTTTTCAAAAATTTTAAATTTCACTATTAGTCGTAAATTTAATGACTGTTTTTTTTCTTATACAATTTGTTTTTTTATATTTTTTAAATGGTTTGACGCTACTTTACTTTTTGAACAAATTATTCAATCTTATTCGGCTCATATATCTTTGATTTTAATACTTTCAATTATTATTTTTTTATTTTATTTAATTCTCATTAAAAATAAAATTTTAATAAAATCTATTTTTTTTACTTTTTTTTCTGCATACTTTATTTTTTTAGTTTTGAATATTTTGTTAAAAAGTAATTTTTTTATTACATCAGAGTTTTCACAAAAAAGCTTGAATGAAAATATTGTTTCAAATGTAAGAAGCAATAAAAAAGAAAACATCTATTACATAGTTTTTGACGGGATGATATCATCTTCAAGGTTTGAAAATTTATTTAACTCTAAAGATATTCTTTCTAAATCTAACTTAAATACATTGAGTTTTAAAGTTTTCAATGATGTTTATTCAAGTTACTTTGATACTGGATTATCAATTGGATCAATTTTGAATTTAAATTATATCTCCGAAGATTATGATGAGATAAAAATAAAAAATCTTTATCCGGAAAAACTTTCTAAATCAAACCTTGCAGAAAAAGAGCCTCCTCTTTTAAGAATAATAAGGGAAAATGGTTATGAATTTATATGGTATTCAAATTCTATTACTAGCTGCAGAATTATAAATAATGATTTATGTGGTAAAGTTTCAAGAGAATTTTTTAATAAATATTTAAATGTTTATGTATCTATGCATTTTTTGAGGAGTTCTCCAATAATTGCGATTATGAATAAAATTAATCCAAATGTTTTAATTAAAATGCATCATAAGAATAACGATGCTTTGAAAGATTTTTTAGATAATAATAATTACTATAACGATAATCAAAAAAGATTTTTTTTAATTCACAGTATGATGCCCCATTCTCCATTTGTTTATAATTATAATTGCGATTTAATTAATAATGAAAAAAAATTAACCACTGGATATAAAATGAATTATTTATGCGCCTTAAAAAGAATCAAAGAGTTTCAAAACTTCATTATGTCAAAAGATGAAAATGCAATAGTAGTGATACAAGCAGATCATGGATATTATTTTAAAGATAAAAAAGTTTATCATTATAGAAATGATGAAGGGAATTATGTAAAATTATTATATGAAAATAACAAAAATGAACTTTTAAAAAACTATCAAATATTTAACATGATAAAAAATAATAATTGTGTATTACCTCAAAGTGAAATTTTAGATAATGTTAATACAATTATATTTACAATAAATTGTGCTTTTAAAACTGATATAAAATTTAAGCAGAAAAAAACTTTTTATGGTAATGATAAGTTGCTTAATTAATTTTTAAAATGTTATTTTATGTCTTTGATTATTTTAAGAATTTGATCAGATGCCTTTTCTTTAAAAAAAATTTCTTTTTCTAAAAAATTAATAGCCTCATTGACTCGGTTAGAATTAAATTTATTTTTTATTTCTTGAATTTTTTTTTCAATGTTTACTAAATTATCCGGCTGTTCTTCAAAACAAAAGTTTTTCTTAAAATAATCTTCAATTGTATTTTCATCAATCTCTCTAAAATCTTTATTTTGAATTTTATCAGAGTAATTAATATATAAAACTGGTTTCTCAAATAAGTATACATATTCGATTGAAACACCACCATTATCTGTAATAAGTATTTCAGATTTTTTAAAAGCAGAAAAATCTCTTAAATCCGTATTTAAAAAAAATTTTTTTTCTCTGCTAAATTCTTTAATTATTGAATTAATTGAATTTTTTGATCTTTTCAATGCCTCTGGATGAGTTCTTAGTATAACTGAAAAATTTTTTTGAATAAGTGTTTGAATTAATTCTTTACCAAAGTCCTTTAATAAATTTTTGTTATCTCTTTGCCATGAAGGCGCAAAAACTACAAAATTTTTTTCAGGTTTAACTGATATAAATTCTTTTTTGTTAAAATTTTCAAAAAAAACATATCCAACATCAAATATTTTTTTAGAATTATAATTATTAATTTTTTCCGCTTTTTTTAATTCTTCTTTTTGATAATTTCCTGTGGCAAAAAATATATCGTAATGTTGAAATGCATTTTTTTCATATACTTTATGAGTGCTACAAAGTGAATGGGGGATGTAAGCTATTTTTTTGCAATTTTTCGAAACTTTAATGTTATTGTTTAAATTTGATAATGATGTAATTAAAAATTCACATTTTAATAAAGTAAAGAATATCAATCTAAAGAGACCTCCTCCGATAATAAATATTTCTATATTTGAGGAAATGAATTCATTGTCGTTAATATCTGAACTTACATAAACTGTCTTAAAATTTTGATCATTGGCAAACTTGTTCAAAACCGGTGATAAATATTTTCTATAGTTCACGCCCTCTGAATAAAAAACGATGAGTTTCTTATTTGTTTTTATTGAAAAAAAATTTTTAGTATTTTTAAAATTTTTAATAAAATTTAGCAATTTTACCAACTTTTATTTATCTTTTTTTTGTTTAAATTTTAAAAAAGAAAAAATTTTGTTGCAATAAAATTTTACTTTTTGCCAAAAATTATTAATAAAAACAAAAGCCGCTGCAAAAAAAGCAATAATTAATTGGACAATAAATCCACCAGTACCTGGATCTAAGTATGCATAAGCATTAGAATTAAATATAAAAACTGAGTAGAAAAAAATAATAAAATTTTTCATATAAGATAATATTGAATTATATATTATAGCATAGTTAGTTTGGCTATTGATAATTTTTTATTTATACTTAGGATTTATATTGTAAATACTTAATAAAAATATCCCAGTTAGAAATGTTTTCAGATTTTGGGTGTTTAATATAACTGTTTGTAAAATTTTGGTATTTTACCTTATTTATTTTATTTACATCATCCAAATTATTAAAATCTATTTCATATTTTTTTTTGTCGATGTTATAAAGCTTAGAACCTAACTCTCTGCTCAAACTATCTATCCTGAAATCATCATAAGATAGTCTGATTTCATTTGAAGTCAGAAAAATAATAGGCTTTTCATATAATATAGCATATGAAATAGAGGTGCTTGTGTGCGCTAAAACAATATCGGCATTTCTTACAAGCTCTATTGTTTTTTCTTTAACAAGTTGCCTATTTTGAAACGGATTAAAGTCATCATAATCAGCCCTTGGATGGGGGGCAATTATAACCTTTTTATTAGATTTTTTTTCTAAAAAAGAAAAAAAACTATTTATCGCGGGATAATATTTTTCTTTTGAAGCTTTTGGCTTTTCACCTCTCATAATTGCTCCAGGATGGGAGGGTAAATATTGATCTAGGAAAACAATAAAATTTTTTTTAAAATTATTTTTATCTTTAAGGTTTTTTTCATAATTTAAATAAAATTCATAATCGTAGCTATGGGAAAAAATAATTTTTTTATTTTTATTAACTTTATTCAAACCCTTTAATCCACTTAAGAGAATTATATCGCAATTTTTTTCCTTATTTTGACCTGATAATTTATTCCTTATAATTCTGTTTATTTTAGAATAAAAGATGCTTGGTCTTAAAATTAAAAAAAAAAATCTGTGAATTTTTTCAAATATTGTTCTGTTAACAGCTGGAACAAGTCCAGATTGAATATGAATAGTTTTTACTTTTCTTTCTTTTAAAAAAGCCCTTATAATTTTTGAGTTATTAGAATGAGGTGTCATATTATCTATTGCAAAAGTTGGTTTAAATTTCTCTATTAAATTCTTTGCCTCATTCACTTTTTCTACTTCAAGGTAATTTTTCGTTTTATAAATTTTTTCTCTATGTACTTCAAAAAAATGAGGGTATGAAATTTTTGTAAAATCAAATATTTTAACTTCAAAAAAATTCTCTATCTTATTTAATCCCCAACGAAAATAGTCTCTCTCGGAAAAACCAACTTCGGATAAAATTATAATTCTAGTCATTAAACCCGTCTTTATTAACAGTATGTCTCAGTAACCATTTTTTTTTATGATAAATCCATAAGTGAGGTGATCTAAATCTATCTAACTGCTTAAAAAAATAATCTGGTTTTAATTCTAAATATTCTAAAATTTCTTTGAAATAGCGTGAAGGAAATTCTCCATCATATTTTTTTATTAATTTTTTTCCCTCTTCGACATTTAGATGTTCATTTCTAATTTCTTGGGAAACATCATATGTTGCTCTACCAATACCAAATTTTGTGAATAGAGTGTAAAAATGAAGATCGTCCATTTTATCGTCTATACTATTATATTTACTGTAAGTTCCTTGAGTTCTAAATGGTCTTGGTCTAAACCCGCAATTTTCAACAGAGTAGTAAAATGTTTCTTGGGGTATCCAATTAATATAATATCCCAAATAGTGAACTTCTAACGGAATTTTTGAAACCTCACTTGAATTGGGTGGAATATAATCCTGTAAAGTTTTAAGGCTTAGTTTATAATTGTCTTTTAAATCAGATAAATTTAAACCGCTTATAAATAATTTATTAAGATTATTATGCATAAAATAATATTTTTTCCGGAGTGATGAAGCATTATCTCCTAATGGGTTTCCATGCTCAGCTTCATTTTCACCATAAAAAATAAGAGGGATTTTCATTTTTAAAGCTACTTTGATTGGAAAAATTTTTTGACCTAACATAAAAGGTTGAAAAGGATGCATCAAATTTTCTACAGCAAGTTTTGTTAATAGTCTCATCGTGTTTTCATTTCTTCTTGCAGAAATATTTGATAATTTACCTATTTTTAATAAATTTTTAAAATTTGCATAACCATAATTTGTATATAAGTTTGGAGGCCAAGTAACTGTAAGTGGATTCATTCCATATTTAAATTTTAACAAATGTGCAGCATAACAACTATCTTTTCCACCGCTACTTGGAACAATGCAATCATGTTCCCCGTGTTTTCCTCTATGTTTATTAAGAAGCTTTATAAGTTGTTGTTCTCTTTTTTGAAAATTAATTTTTCTTTTTAATTGAGAATATTTCCAAGAGTCTGAGATACCATTTTTATCAATATTTAAAGTTTTTTTTTTTGTTTTTTTATTATGTAAAAACTCTATCGCTGAAGTTGGTCTTTGATTAGATATTAATGTCTTTTTGCAAAATACTACTTTTGGCGGTAAACCAAATAATGTTTTTTGTTTCATTTATTAAATCTTAATTAATTGTTTTAATATTTTTAGCCCAGCTTTGCCACTTTTCTCTGGATGAAATTGTGTTCCTACAACATTTTTTTTGACTACAGATGAACAAAATTTAAACTTTCCATAATTTGTTAGAGCATGGATATCATTGTCATTCTGTGGTTTGCAATAAAAAGAGTGAGTAAAATAATAATTATTTTTAAATAAATTTTTTGGTAAGAAAACTCCATTTTTTTTATTTATTTTATTCCATCCTATGTGGGGAACTTTTGAAATTTTATTATCGAATTTTATGACTTTTCCTTTAAATATATTAAGTCCATTAGTCTTACCAAACTCCTCACTTTTTGAGAATAATAATTGCATACCTAAACAAATACCAAAGAGTGTTTTTTTCTTTTGAACGTGCTCTTTAATCGAATCTGATAATCCAGAATGTCTAAGAAAGTTCATAGCATATTTGAAAGATCCTACGCCTGGTAAAATTATTATATCTTTATTCTTAAATTGATTGGCTTTACTTAATACTGCAGTCTTATAACCAATGTTTTTCATGGCTTGTAAAATGCTGAATAAATTATGAGATTTTAAATCTATGATACCTACTTTAACCCTAGAAAAATTATAATCTGACATTATATCCTTCTTTGTTTAATTCTTTTTTTATTAATTTAATAAAGTTTTTTGGCTTTTTGATTTTTGAATTACTCTCTAAATAATTAAAATTGCCTATTGCTTTATTTTTAATTTTAAAAAATTTTGCAATATCGTAATGCAGTAAGCTCGAGAGAGCTACTCCTGACACGTTTGTTTTTTTTACTAATTCTATAACGTGTTTTACTTCTCCTGCGCCACCGTGTGCAATTATTGGTATAGAAGCATTATCAGAAATTTTTTTTATTACTTTAATATCAAATCCTTTTTTTAAACCTTCATGATTTACAGAAGTCAAAAAGATTTCTCCAGCTCCTTCTTTTTCTACAATTTTTGCCCATTTAATTGGGTCGATTTTCACAGTATCTCTACCGGTTGATTTTGTAATAAAATATTTCTCGTCTATTTTAATATACTCAATAATAATTGTAATATTTGCTGAACCAAAAATTCTTGCAATTTTGTTAAGAAATTTTGGTTTTTCGATTGCAGCTGAATTTACACAAATTTTATCTGCCCCAGCGTTAAATATTCGTTTAACGTCATCAATTGTTTTAATTCCGCCTCCGACAGAGATAGGTATGAATATATTTTTAGCTGTATCAGAGATAAAATTACTTAGATTATTTGTACCATATAAAGTTGCTACATTGTCTATATAACAAATTTCATCAGCAAGATTCTCGTAATAGTACCTAGCAAAATTAAATGGGTCTCCTAAAACTCTTAAACCTTCTAAATTTATCCCTTTAATTAGCATACCATTTTTAATATCAAGTTTTGGTATAATTCTTATAAAATTTTTATTTTTCATACGTTAAAAATTTTCCATTTTCTAGTTTATAAATTTTATCACAATCTTTTAAGAGTTCTTTTTTATGAGTTATAATTATGAGTGTTTTAGTATCTTTAAATTTATAAATATTTTTAAAAATTTCTAACTCAGTTTCACGATCTAATGCACTAGTTGACTCATCGAAAATTAAAATTCCAGGATTATTGTATAGAGCTCTTGCAATACCTACTCTTTGAAGTTGCCCTCCTGAAATTCTACTTCCTCTCTCACCAACTATAGTATTAATTCCATTTGGCAAACTGCTGATAAATTTTTCTAATTCAGATTGTTTTAAACATTGATTTAACCTTTTAAAATTTTCTATTTTATTAGCAAAATCTAAAGAAATATTTTTTTTAAACGTATCATCAATAAGAAAAATATTTTGAGGAACATACCCAATATTTTTTCTCCATGAATAAATATTTGAATTAATATCTTTATCATTAACAAGAATTTCCCCTTTTTCTGGTTTTAACAATCCAATTAATAGATTTACAAAAGTACTTTTGCCTGATCCACTCTCTCCAAAAATTCCTATGGTATCGCCAATTTTAATTTCCAAATCTAACTTTTCAAATAGTTTCTTTTTTGAGTTGTATGAAAATTTAATGTTTTTTATTGTAATATTATTTTCAACGCTAATGTTTTCAATTTTTTTTCTTTTGCTTTTTTCATTGTTGTTGATTTTTATCTTATCGAAATATTCTAAGTTTTTATTAAGACTATTTAATATTTTTTGAGTAAATTTAATTCTTTGTAACGAACTTATAATTCTGTACGCTGATGGAGTTAATCGAATAAAAGTAGCCGAAAAAAAACCGAGTAAAGTCAAATTATTTATAACTGGACTACTAGATTTTGAAATAACTAATAAAATGATTACCAATATTGTCACCAAAAGTATTTCGATAATATACCTAGGTAATGAACCTATGATGCTATTTTTTTTTTTTGCTGAAGCAAGTTTTGAATTTGACAGTTTAAATTGATTTATAAAATCATCTATTTTGTTAAAAATTAATATCTCCTTTATCCCTCCCAATCCCTCTATTAGATTTTTTATTCTTAATTGAGAATATTCATGAACATCTTTACCAAGTGATAAGTTAATTTTCTTGGTAAAATTTAAAAAAAGAAAGCCAAAGATAAATAAGAAAAAAATTATCAAAGCTGTTATGTTAAAATTTATTTTAAGTGCTAAAAAAATTAATCCTAAAATTATTAATATTTCAATCAGAAAAATAGTTACTGCATTAGCGGTGGCTGAAAAATATCCAATATTACTTTGAATATCTCTATGAAAATCAGAGCTGTTTGAATTTAAATGGAACAAGTAGGGTGCATTCATTATGTTGACAAATAATTTATTTGCAATCGAATATTCCAGTTTATAGATAAATTCTACCTTAACCCATTCTGTAAAAATTTGAAAAAAAAATCTTAATAAAAAGACAAAGAAAGTAAAAAAACATACGGAAAAAATTATTTTTATTTTATCAGTAACATCAAATGAAAAAAAATTAATTGGAGAAAAAATTAATAAAAAATCGTAAATTATAGGATATGATTTTAAAAAATTTTCATCAGTCACCAAGCTCAGTAAAGGTAAAATTGCGCCAATGCTTATGACTTCTAAAAGTGCAGACAAAAAGCAAATTAAAAAAAAAAAATAAAAAGTTTTTTGGTATTTTAAATTTTTGATAATTAAATAAAAATCTGTAAATGATTTCATCTTATACTAATTTGAAATTGGAGTTATGAAATTTAAATCGTTTTATACAAGTATTGCCCAATTTATCATTTGCTGCTATTCCTATAACTGAAATATCGTTAACTGGAATAGTGTCACTGTGAAACGCATAATGCCAAATTTTTTTGTTTGAGGAAAAATCAAAATTATCATTAATAAACCTACCTTTTTTTGTCTTAATCGCTAAAAAAGGTTGTGGTCCAAAGACATCTCCTTGTGTTACTTCTACAATTAATCGTGCAAAATCTTCTTTGGTTTTTTTATAATATTTAACCTTAAATCGTAAAGGTTTAATGCTTATTTTTTCTTTTAATTTAGCAATCTTTGAAAAGGCATATTTTGCTTCACAAAATTTATACTCTACATTTTTAAATTTTTTATGAGATTTTTTTATTAAATCATCTAAATATTTTACTTCATACTCTAAATCTCTAAAATCGTGACTAGCAAATCCTACTAAAGCGTAACCTTTTTTTTGAGCATGGATAAATGCGTTATCAACTTCTTTCTGATTTATGCTAGCAATCCGATTTAATACGTTTAAAGCTCTTCCTATCCATCTTCTGCAATCACCAGGTGTTTGATAATCATCATGACTTGGATGATAAATATTCCACTCTTTTGGGGCTCTTCTCCAGTCACCTGATCTGCCTAACTTGAAATCTAAAGACAGATCAAGATCTTTATTATCCCTTGTTGACATATTAGTAATATCAAAAGGAATCCATTGCTCTAAAAACAAATTACTATCTGGTCTTTCTGCTTGAAATCCAGCTCTAAATACTGAAGGAAAGAAATTTCTTTCAATTATTTTTCTACAAAGTATTTGATATAATTCAGGTGAATTGGCATACGAAGTTGCACATCTGTGCGCCTCGTTATAAGTAGACATGGGATGAAAATGCCAGTGAATCTTGTCTTCACAATTTTTATGTTTTTTTAGAACTTTTGTATAATAATCAGATATCTTGTGATATCCCAGAGTTCTTCTTCGTGGATTAGTCTTGTATCCAACATGATCAAGACAATGCCAATTGAAAACCCAAGATTTACCAAATGAGTCTTTATACGAATTTCTAAATTTTCTACTAAAAATTCTTTTAATCATATTATTTATTTTACTCCAATCTGAATTGAAATTTGATAAATGGCTAGATAGCACTGATGCAATTTTTTTTTCTTTTCCTTTAAGAGGAATTTTGGCTAATTTAAGTTTTCTTAAATTTTCTTTTGAAGGTTTAATGCTGATATTAAAAATATCTTTTATTCTTTGGAACTTTGCGGTCAAACTTTCGTATAATGGGCCCTCTGTATCAACACAATGAACGAAATATACAATTTTCTTTTTCATGTTATTTAGTTAGTAAGTTTATATTTTTAATAACTTTATTGACCATTTTTTTATCTAGAGAATAATAAATTGGTAGTGATACAGCATTCAAATAGAATTTTTCTGCCACTGGCAGGGAGTTCTTTGGAAAATAAAATTTTTCCTTATAGTATTTCTGCAAATGTATCGGTATATAATGTACTTGTAAATTTATACCTTTTTTTAACATTATATTAAAAAAAGTTTTTTTCGATATTCTTAAATTTTTAAATTTGATTTGAATAGGAAATAAATGGAATGAATGATCACAAAAATTATCTATGAATGGTAAAATTATATTTTTATTTCTTTTAAACCCATTGAAATATTCTTTTGCTATTGATTTTCTTTTTTTAATAAATTTGTTAATTTTATTTAATTGAGAAATACCTAATGAAGCATTTATATCTGGCATTCTGTAATTATAACCAAGACTATTCATACTGTAGTACCAATTTCCATATTTTTTCTTTAAATTATTTGTTCTAATTACACCGTGAGATCTTAATTCTAAGGCTTTTTTATAAATTTCAGAATTATTAGTGGATAAACAGCCTCCCTCTCCAGTTGTGATAATTTTAACTGGATGAAAACTGTGAGTTACTATATCTGCAAATTTAACTGCATATCCTCTATCGTTATAATACTTTGATCCTAGACTATGACAATTGTCGTTTATTGTGAAAAAATTAAATTTTTTTGACAACTTCTTAATCTTTCTCCAATCACACATCTGTCCTGCGTAATCTGTAACGATGAGTGCTCGTACTCTTTTTTTTTTTCTCTTTAATTCTTTTAATGTTTTTTCTAATTTTTCTAAATCTAAGCAGTAGTTTTTTGAATTAATATCTATAAAAACTGGTTTTGCATTTAGATAAAGGGCAGAATTTATTGAAGATAAAAAAGTTATAGGTGTAGTTAAAACAATATCATTTTTTTTAAGACCTATTGAAATGCAAGCAAGATGTAGTGCGGCTGTCCCGCTATTTACAACTAATGAATACTTAGAGTTAAGGAATTTTTTTAATTTATTTTCAAATATATTTACTTTTGGACCTTGAGTTAACCAGTCACCGTGAAGAGTATTGGTAACATTCCGTATGTCATTTTTATCAATAAAATGTTTTCCGTAATTTATCATGGAATTATTTTTTATAAATTAAGTAAAATTTTTTTTAAATTGTTTATACTTAAAAAATTTTTATTATTGTTGCTTGTGTAGCTAAAATCTTTTTTACAAAACTTTAGTTTTTTTAATTTATTAAATTTCATAAAGTCCTCTTTTTTCCATCTTGTCATATTTTGATAAGGGCAAATTATATAAAATTCATTTAAATCAATGGTATAAGGCGAATCTACATTTGAAATTAACTCCTCGTGTAATTTTTCGCCTGGTCTTCGACCAATTACTTTAATCTTCGCTGAAGAATTTATCGCTTTTGCTAAATCTAAAATTTTATATGAACTAACTTTGGGAACAAATATTTCTCCTCCAATCATTTTGCTAAGTGCAGAAAGAGAAAATTTTACACTCTCCTCTAATGTTAAAGAAAATCTTGTCATCAGTTTATCAGTAATCGGGAAAATTTTTTTTTCACTGCTTAATTTTTGAAAGTAAGGTATTACTGACCCTCTGCTTGACATTACATTTCCATATCTTAAAACAGAAAAAGATGTCTTAGCATCACCTGCTATATTATTTGCGTTGATGAACAACTTATCTGAAGCAAGTTTTGTAGCGCCGTACAAATTTATAGGTGAACTAGCTTTATCTGTGCTTAAAGCTAAAACTTTTTTTACTTTATTTCTTAAACTTCCTAATATTATATTTTCAGCCCCGCCTATATTAGTTTTAATTGTTTCGATTGGATTGTATTCAGCAGTATCAACTTGTTTTAAAGCGGCTGCATGGATCACGACATCGACTTTATTAAGAGCTTGGCTCACTCTTTCTTTATCCCTTACATCTCCAATAAAAAACCTTAGTATCTTTAATTGACTATCGGTAAACTTTTTCTTTAATTCATACTGCTTAAGCTCATCTCTGCTGAAAATAATTAATTTCTTAGGTTTAAATTTTTTTAGTGTTTGTTTGATAAATTCTTTTCCAAAAGAACCTGTACCACCAGTTATTAAAATAGTTTTGTTGTTAAGCATTTTGTTCAATATTTGAACAGTATCAAAATTTTAAAATTATACAACAATTAATATAGTCTAAAAAACAAACATTAAACCTCTACTTTTTATAATAAAAAGGATTAACAAGTTGATCTTTCAAATGGTTGTTTTCTTCTTTTTTTTCTTTTTTAATTTTAGCTTTATTAGCCTTAAAAAATTTTTTTAAGATTTTATCATTAAATTCATTTTTCCTAGAATATCTAATCTGGTAAGTTTTATCTTGTTTTTTTGGTTTTAACTTAAATAATCTCTTTGAATAAATTAGATGTCTTAAACAATCATGGGCTGATTTAACCGAACTCATTGTATAACGAAAAAAGTTTTTTTCTTTGTAGTTTGGTAGACAGTGTGAAATAATTTTACCACTATCTAAACCTTCAGACAAATAGTGAATAGTAGCACCAACATAGTTGGAATTTTTATCGAACATTGCCCAGAAATTACATGATGAACCTCTATAAAATGGAGATAGCCCCATATGAATGTTTATTGCTTTTTTTTTAATTAAAAATTTAATTAACCAACCTTTAATATAACTAGATCCAAACACTATATATAGATCAGAGTTTAAAGCTTCTTTTAGATTGTTTTTTTTAAGTAAATTAAGATCGCCTTGTTTAATTATTTTAGTTTTAACATTTTTATTAATAAAACTATTATTTTTAAAAAAAAATTTTTCTGACTTTTCTACCTCATTAAAATATTTATAATTTAATTTCGACTTCTTAAAGAAATCATCTATTTGACCCGGAAATAATGTTTTAGACTCAATTATAGCGTAACAATGATTACAAATTCTAGATATAGAATTTATTAGATTTTTATGTCTATAACTATTACTTGTAAAAATTGTTATTTTCATTTTATTTTTTTAATTAACAAATTGTGATCGACTCTACCTATCTCTAAGTTAGATTTATTAAACTTCGCTGGTGAAGATAAAAAACCAACTTTAATTCCTAATTTTTTTAATACTTTTAGAGTATTTTTATTATACCTTCCAAAAGGGTGGGACATGGAAGTGGTCTTAATCTTAAAATTTTTAATTAAAAAATCATAATTTTTTTTGTAATCTTTATACTGTCTTTTGAAAGATAATTTATAGATATTTATTGGATGAGAGTCAGAATGAAGACCAATAGAATTTTGATTTTTAATCAAACTTTTTATATTTTTTTTCGACATAAATAGTTTTATTTTAGCATTTCTTAAATTATATTTTTTTTGTTTCATAAGCAAAAACATTATTTTTTCGTAAATATTATGTGATAAAATTTTATCTCTGCAAAAACGAAATTTTCTATCACTCAAAGTATAAAATTTATATTTCATCAAATAATTTCTTTTAAACTTCTTCTCAAAAAGTAAATAATCCTGGAAATAGTTTTTTTTTAATAAATTAAAAAAACACTCATAAAATTTATCGATATTTGAAAATTTTGTATTTCTAAAGTCTCTAAATATTTCTAAATTATTAGGTTTTGGATCAAAAATACTACTATAGATGAAAAAGAAAGCTGAAATATTTTTTTTTTTCAGAATTGGAAAAGCAATATCAAATTGACTTTTTAAACAATCATCAAAAGTAAGACAAACGTCTTTTTTTTTAATTTTTTTATCTATGACTTTTTGACAAAATTCATGAGAATTTATTAGGTTATATCTTGATTGCAAATATTCTATTATTTTTTGAAGTTGAGAACCTGAAATTGATCCTTGAGTTTTTTTATGAAATTTATTGTGAAAGTGGTGAAACATTATCGCAAAACTCATAAGCTATTTCAGGTTGATTATTAATAATGTTTGTGACTGAATGATATTAATACCGTTTACCATTAGTCTCACACCCTCAGATTTTATTGTCCAGCTCCTAATAGGATCATTTTGAGGTTTTAAATCAAAAGGCATTTCAAATTTATGAAATGAAAAATTTTTAATATTTTTATTTCTTTTTAAAAATAAAGAAACCGATTTTTGTGAAAAAATATTCCAGCCACTTTCAAAAAAATTATCTTTAGTTTTTTTTGCTAGTTTATATTTAAGAAGTACATCAACCGGATGAGGATTAAACATGTCACAAATAAAAATTTTTCCCTTAGGTTTGGTCCAATATATTAAATTGGTGAAGCTTTTTTCAAAATTATCAAATATTGGATGAACGCCAATCATAAAAGCTTTATCGACTGAGTCTTTATTAAGAATATTTTTTTTTTCAACTGATCCTTTAATAAAATTTGCTAATGGTACAAATTTTTTCGCTTTTTTTAATAAATCTTTTCTAACATCAATGCCTATTAAGGATTTATTATTAAGTTTTTTGTTTAGATAGTAAAGAAATTCACCTGCTGCACAACCAAAATCACCTATAACTTCATTCGTATTTTTTTTAATAAAAGTTTTTTTTAAAATAAATTTGAACATTTCCTTTGGTTTATCGTATCGATTTTCTTTCAAATATAATTTATCGTGAGTTCTTTTTATTTTCATAATTTAATTTAATTTAAGAGAGTTTTTTTTTATTTTTTTTAATTCTTTTTTGTATATTTCATAATCTTTTGTATCTATAAATCTTGCACTAATATTTTTTGAAGTGTCTGTAGCTGCCCAATTTTCAGGTTTTGATGGGTCATTTAATCGATGGTCTGCCCCGACTCCTTTTTTGAGAAAATTATTTAGATTTTTTCTCAGTAATTTATCACTTTTTAAAATTTTAATTCCTTTTTTAATTAATTTTTTATCGTCTTTATAAATTTTATATTTCAATTTCTTTAATTTATTTTTAAATAAATGTTGAATTAGAGCTAACTCCCAATCTTCTATATGATTTTGCCAATTAATAGTTCTTTGTTTAGAAAAACCAAACATAGCCTTGTTATTATAGGATGATACATTGATATAATTAAATTTTGTGTGAAGTAATTTTGGCCATATTTTTTGGTTCAGCATATTTTTATCTTCCTTCAATTTTAAAAATTTACATAATTTTCGTATATTTTTTTTTGGATTTGAGTGAATATTTTCGAATTTTAGTCTTAAATACTGAGATGGGCCAAATTTTTTCATGTATCTTTCGCTATAATTAATTGAGTCAATCCAATTAAATAAAATATTTAAATATTTGTAACCTTTAGAATAAGTGAGTTTTTTCCATGAAACTAGAATAGCTCTGGGATCCCTAATTACTTGATAAGATTTGTGTTTTTTATTTAAATTTAAAAAATTTTCTATGTTTCTCCACTCCCCATTTGCACTTTCTCCCGTTATAGTTTTTTTTTTATTTTTACTTAGTATATAATCTGACAAAACCTTAATGACATCTCCATAAGAATTAACTTTGTCAAATTTCTTAAAAAGTTTTGAGGGAGAAAGTCTAATTTTTTTTCTTATTCTTATTCTTAAACACATTTCGTACACAAGTTTATATTGATTTGATTTTTTTGTAATAGGAGAATACTTTTTATAAATATGTCTAAAAAAGTGTATTAAATCTTTTGTAATAATAACATCTTTATGTGCTGATAGAATATTTGAAACTAAAGCACTTCCTGATCTCGGCGTGCTAGTTCCAAATAATATAACATTTTTTTTCATTTGAAACCTCTTGCTAGTTTAAGATCTGCTTTAGTATCGATATCAACCATCTCCTTTTTTTTAAAAATTCTTATTCCTATAGAATTTTTTGTAAAAAAAGATTTTGTTTTCTTTATTTCTTCTGGTGAAATTATGTAAAATGAACCATTTATGTAAAATTTATCTGTAAGATCATTATAATCTCTCTCTTTTTTAATTTTACTTAATTTAACTCCAACAGATTTAGTTGTTTTACCAATAAACATATTTTTAGAAGGCGAAATATTTTTACTGATTGATATAAAGTTTTTTTTTCCTTTATTTTTTTTAAATAATTGTAAAGCATTTTTTAATATTTTTAAGCTTCTGAAAGGAGTAGTTGGCTGTAGAAGTAAAAGTGAATTAAATTTTCCAAATTTTTTTTCACACCACCTTAATGCGTGTAGTGTAGCACCTTCCGAAGAAGAGTCATCTTGAGCTAATTTAGCAGGCCTAAGCCAAGGAGCTAAAACTTTTTTTTTTAAAGCAATGTTTAAAATTTTAGTGCTATCTGTAGATACTATAATTTTTGATTTTGGAATTCTTTTTGCAAAATTTATACATCTTTCAATTAAGCTTTGATTTTTTATTTTCAAAATATTTTTATTTTTTAACCTTTTAGAATTTTTTCTAGCTAAAATAACTACTAAATTTTCCATTTTTAGTTCTTTTTGATATCACTTGGTCTTCCAATATCTTTCCACACCTCATGTATTGGAAATATAACTACTTTTTTTTTATTTTTTTTTAAATTAAGTAAAAAATTTGTCATATCCATGCTCTTATTTTTTGGTATCCTCTTAATTAAGTTTTTATTCAAAACATAAATGCCTGCGTTAACTGGTATTTTCATGACTGGTTTTTCAATTATATCTTTTACCTCTATTCCATTAGACTCGATCACGCCAAACTGATTTTGTTGATTAATGTTTCTTACAGCTATCGTTGCATCGGCATTGTGAAACTTATGATATTTTAAAATCTCAGCAAAATTTATATCGGAAATTACGTCTCCGTTAGTAACTATTATTGGTTCATTTTTTTTAATTTTGATTAAACTAAGAGCGCCGCAAGTTCCTAAAGGTTTTTTCTCATTCGTATAAATTATATTTACACCTAGTTTTTTTCCATCTTTAAAATACTTTTTTATCGTATCACCTAAGTAATGTGTTGTGATTACAATATTTTTAAAACCATAATCTCTAATATTGATAATTATATGTTCAAGTATCGGTTTATTGTTTACTTTAAGCATCGGTTTAGGAGTTGACTTTGTCTCAGGCATCATTCTTTTGCCAAATCCCCCAGCCATAATAACAATAGTGTTTTCTTTGAGCTCTTTATTAAAATAATCATTCCAAAGGTGAAGGCCTTTTATTCTATTATTTTCATCAACTATGGGCAGTTGTAATAATGAATTTGCTCTCATCATAAATTTAATTGTTTTTTTATCTAATTCATTTGTAATTTTAATTGGATCCCTTTTCATTATTTTTTCAACTTTGTCATTAAGGTCTGCGCCAGCTAAAATTCCACGTCTTATATCTCCATCTGTTACAGTTCCAATAAGTTTTTGATTTTTTGAAATAATAAGTACTATTTGTAAACTTGTATCTATAAGATTTTGTATTGCACTTTTAATCGTTGCATTGCTTTTTAAGATTGCTTTTTTCCAATTATATTTTTTATTTTTCATAAGCTATTTTTTAGACTCATAAAAGGTTTTAAGCCTAATTTTTTTAAAATTTATTTTTTTTAAAATTTTTAAAACTGATTTTGCTGAGTTTTTTTTATAATAAGGATTTTTAAAATTACTTGAAAATTTCTTATGAAGATAATTTTTTAATGCTTTTTTTATCTTATTTTCGTTAAAATTAACTGAAATAATACTCTCGCACATTTCTCTTCCTTTTTGTCTCTCTCCTAAATTAATAGAATATTTTTTAAAAGATGGGGCCTCAATCACGCCGCTAGAGGAGTTACCCACTATAAGATTTGCATTATTAATACACGAAAAATACATTTTTCTACCTAAGGAATGAAAAAGGTAAAAATTTCTCTTCTTCTTACAAAATTTTTTTAAAATTGAAATAATTTTATAACTACCAACATCATGGTTGGGTATCGTGATTATAACTGTTGTATTCTTTTGATGTTTAAGTGCGTTAATTGAAATATTTATTTGATTTTTTAAATCTTTAAGATTCAGCGTCTCAGGGTGAAGAGTAAAAAGCACTATGTTTTTTAATAGTTTAATTTTTAATATTTTTTCAATCTCATATTTCTTGTATAATTTCATATCATTTATTTTTTCAAGTCCTATTGATCCCACATTAAAAACATTTTTTGGATTCTCACCCATATTAATGAGTCTTTTTCTGTAAACATTAGTAGAAACAAAATGAATATTAGATAATTTAGATATAGCATGCCTAAAATAATTATCATAAGAGTTTAAAGTTAGTTCACCACCATGAAAATGTACAATGGGTTTTTCTAAAATAACACCAGCTTGAGCAGCATTTAAAATTTCATATCGATCTCCAAGAATTAAAATTATATCTGGATTTAGCCTATTAAGTGCCTGGCCTAATTTGAAAATAGCATTCGAGGAACTTTTTAAAATTCCTAATTTGGATTCATCAGTGCTTAGAATATTAACTTTTTCTGAAATTCTGATTTTATTTTTTTTAATTTCTTTGATAGTAGAACCATATCTTTTTGAAAGATGTGATCCTGTTACAATTATTTTTAATTCAAACTGATCGTCCTCTTTAATCAGCTTTATCAAATTAGAAAAAATACCAAAGTCAGCTCTTGTGCTTGTTATGATGCTAATCTTAATTTTTTTCATTTAGTTATCCTTGAACACATTTTTATAAATGAATTATTTTTTATAGTTACTTCTTGTGCTAAAGTAGAATTGCTTCCAATAAAGGAATTTGCACCAATTTTAGTTCCGCTATTTATTGTTACTGATGTAGCTAAATGAGAATTATCACTAATTATAGAACCATGTTCCACTACTGTTTTTGTATTTATTATACAATTTTTTCCAATTTTCACATTAGCACCAATAATTGCGCCCGGCATTATCACTGTTCCTTCTCCAATTGAAGAGGTTTTTGAAATTATAGCAAATGGAGAAATAATTTTTGGTAACTTGAATTCTAATTTTTTTAACTTATGGAATATTTTTAGTCTGATAGAATGATCTTTAATCTGCCCAACAGAAATTAGCGCATAATTAAATCTTTTAGATAAATGATTTAAGTCTTGATCTGAATATTTTACTTTAAATTTTTTTAATATTATCTTTTTAATATCTCTTTTTGTGCCAACTATTTCCTTAATATTGTATTTCTTAGTGCTATTTACAAGCTCTATACACGCTTCTGCATGACCTCCGGCACCTACTAATATTAAATTTTTTTTAATCATTTAAACCGTACATTGGACTGCTTGGTATATTAATTATTTTTTTTTCTAATTTTTCTGTAATTTTTAATTCCATTTTTGGACAATCAAAAAATTGTTTATGTTTATGTAATAATTTCCAACATGGCCTAGCCTGTATACCGCTATTATTCAATTTTTTTAAAACTTTATTTCTAAGACTCATAGAGTTAGTTTTTAATATAATTGTATTTAACCAATGGTTGCTGCTACAATCTTTGGACTCGGTGAAGAATTCCAATTCTTTAAAGTTTTTAAAAATATTTCGATATTTTTGATTCAATTTTTTTTTTGCTCTTAAAATTTTTTTAAATTTTTTAATTTGAGAAAGCCCTAATGCTGCATTTAAACCTGGTAACCTGTAATTATAGCCAATTTCACTAAATTTTGTCTCCCATTTATGCGGGATTTTTGATTGATTAATTAAGCTTGAAGCTCTCCGAGCTAAGCCCAAATTTGATGTCAAAATAGCTCCGCCTCCACCCGTTGTTAAGATTTTATTTCCATTGAAGCTCAAAACTCCCAGGTCACCGAAAGTGCCTAAATGTTTTTTTTTAAAGTAGCTTCCAAAAGCCTCAGCTGCATCTTCGAGTAGTTTTAATTTAAATTTCTTACATAGGGCATTTATTTTATTTAAATTTCCTGAGTAACCAAATAAATGGACGACAACTAAAGCTTTTATTCTACGTTTGGTTTTTTTATTAAAACAGTGATTTTTTTTTATTAATGAAATTTTTTTCAAATAATTTTCCAATTTAATAATATCAACTGATAAGTTTTTTTTATTAATTTCTACAAAATGTGGTGTAGCGGAGCAGTATTTTACAGCGTTTGCACTTGAAACAAAATTAAGTGAAGGCATTAGAACTTCATCTGTGGGTTTTATATCAAATAATTTTAAAGCAGTGTGTATGGCACTTGTTCCATTTACTGTGGCAATTACATATTTTGATTTGGTTATTTTTGCTATAGATTTTTCAAATAAGTTTACCTGGGGACTAATTGAGGAAACAAATGAGGTTTTTATACACTTTTTTACCTCTTGTATGTCTGACTCATCTAAATGCGGTTCGTGTAAGTAACTTTTTTTTTTCTTAGTAACAAGTTTTATAGCTTTAACTAGTCTAAAGTTAAAATTCTTTTTCATATCAAATGTTATAAGAGTCCCCTTTAAAATTTTGTAAATTTTCTGAATCTGAATACCAATCAATGGTTTTTCTTATTGCGGCTATGAAACCTTTTTGTTTTATATATTTTGGTTTCCAATTTAAAATTTTTCTTGCTTTGCTATTATTGGCCTTTAATCTAAGAACTTCGCTTTTTTTTGGCCTTAATCTTTTTTTATCTAATTCTATCTCAACTTTTGTAGACATTTCTTTTGAAATAATTTTAACAAGATCTTTAATTGAATAATCGTAACCGGTGCCTAAATTGATAACTTCACCAAAAGGTTTTTTTTTTAGGATCGCTTCATAACCAGAAATAGTGTCATCTATAAATGTGAAATCTCTTCTAGTATCAATATTTCCAAGTTTTAAAACTTTATTTCCATTTAAAATTTGTAAAATAATAGTTGGAATAATTGCTCTTGCCGATTGTCTTGGGCCAAAAGTATTAAATGGTCTTATAATTGTAACAGGCTGATCGAAGGATCTGTGAAATGAAATAGCTAGTTGATCTGCAGCAATCTTGGTTGCTGCATACGGAGATTGACCTACTAGTGGATGGTTTTCATCTATGGGAACATATTTTGGTGTTCCATAAACCTCACTTGTTGAAGTATGAATAAATTTTTTTATTTTATAAAGCTTAGCTGCTTCCAAGAGTTTTAAAGTGCCCAAAATATTTGTATCAACATAGGATTTTGCTGCATTGTAAGAGTATGGTATGCCTATTAATGCCGCTAGATTAATTACACAATCATTATTTTTAATTGCTGAATTAATTATATTTTCATCTCTAATATCTCCTGTGATTATTTGAATTTTTTTTGTTATATTTTTGCTTAAACTATCTAGCCAACCGAAATTATTAAAAGCATTATAAAGCACTAGACATTTAAGTTTATGTCCCTTCTTTACTAATCTCTCAACTAAATGTGATCCAAAAAAACCCTCTGAACCTGTAATTAAAATTTTCATTTATTTTTTTTTTACCTTATTAAGCTCTTTTCTTAATTGTTCATATTCTTTAGACATTCTCTCAAGATATCGCAGAGTTAATTTAGTTTTCTGGGTAAACCCTTTTGGCGTCAAATAATAAATATAATTCATTTTTTTTGGATTTTTTTTAAAGTTATTAAATTTTATCAATCCCTTTTTTTTTAGAGAATTAAGAATATAATTAAATTTACCAAGACTAAAACCCGAGCCCTCCGCAAGTTCTCTTTGGGATTTATTAGGGTTATTATCAATATTTCTTAATACTTTTAAAAAGTCGATATTTTTCATCGTTTATTGTGTTCAAAAAATGAACATATTGCAATATTATTGATCTTTCAAGATAAATATATATTATGTTCAAAATTTGAACTAATGTTGATATTTTAAGGTTAATTACTAACAAAATGACAAAGATTAAAATAAAATCAAAAGAAGGTATTTTTTTTTGGATAACAGGCCTAGCTGGTTCTGGAAAATCTTCAATCGCCAGATCTTTATACCCTAAAATAAAAAAACTTTATGGACCCACCTTAATTGTAAGTGGAGACAATTTAAGAAATATTCATGGGTTTAGAAAGTATACTAAAAAAGATAGATTAAAATTTTCAAAGACTAAATTAAAATTTTGTGAATTAATTTTAAGGCAAAGAATTAATCTCGTTTATTCCACTATTTCTATGTTCGATAAAGTAAGAGAAATGAATAAAAGAAAATTTTCCAATTATATTGAAATTTATATCAAAACAGATTTAAAAAAAATTGTAAAAAAAAATAAAAAAAAAATTTATTTTAGAAAAAATATGAAAAATATTTGGGGAGTAGATCTGAGACCTGAATTTCCCAAAAAACCAAATATTATGATAGTTAATGATTTTAAAAAACCCGTAAGCTTCTATTCAAATCAAATATTTGATGGACTTAAAAAAATAGTTAACAAAAGATGATTAGGTTAATTAAAGAATATTTAATAAATCACTTTAATAAAATTTACATATTAATAAATAAATTTTAATTATTTGGAAAAATTATGAATAAAGTATTAATTATTGCAGAAGCAGGTGTTAATCATAATGGAAATTTTAAACTAGCAAAAAAACTAATTTCTGCTGCAAAAAAAGTTGGTGCAGATGTAATTAAATTTCAAATTTTCAAGGCTGACAGACTTGCTTCAAAAAATACTCCGAACGCTGAATATCAAAAAAAAACAAAATTTAAAAATCAATTTGAAATGCTAAAAAAATTAGAATTAAGTGACAATGATTTTATAAAATTAAGTAAATTTTCTAAGAGAATAAAAATTGAGTTTTCTGCCTCATTTTTTAATGAAAACGATTTAAATGTTGTGCACAAGCTCGGTATGAAAAGAGTAAAAATCCCATCAGGAGAAATAACTAATTACAGTCTTTTAAAAAAAATTGGCTCTATTAACAAAAAAATAATTTTATCCACAGGAATGAGTAATTTGAAAGAAATAAATCAAGCAATTAATCTTTTAATTAAATTTGGGGCAAAGAGAAAAAAAATAACTATCTTACATTGTAATACGGAGTACCCCACGCCTCTAAAGGACGTAAATTTGAGAGCAATAAATATTTTACGTAAAACTTTTAAAACTCAAATTGGTTATTCAGATCACACTATTTCTATTGAAACTCCTATCGCAGCAGTTGCTCTTGGTGCAAAAGTTATTGAAAAACACTTTACTCTTAGCAAAGAACTTCAAGGTCCCGATCATAAATCTAGCTTAACCCCGACAGAATTTAAAAAAATGACATTATCTATTAGAAATACAGAAAAATTACTAGGTCATGAAAAAAAGTTTGTGTCACAAAGTGAAATGAAAAACATTTTAAAGTGCAGGCAGTATTTAGTAGCAAGTAAAGACATAAAAAAAAATGATGCTTTTGGATTTCACAATACATCTTTAAAAAGAACCGGATCAGGTGGTATTTCTCCAATGGAAATTCCTCGATTATTTAAAAAAAGAGCAAAAAAAAAATATAAAAAAGATGATAAAATTTAGATATTATTAGAAGTATAAATGAAAAAAATAATTTTTGAGGAGCTTAACTTTTTTAACATACTTCTAATTTTTTTTTTTAGACTTCTTTGTCTAAAGATTTTTTTTTTAAAAATAACTCCTTTATTAAGAAAAAAATCTTTAATTTTCATTTTAGAAAAAATAGGCATTTCAAAAATTGATTTTAATAATCCCAATCATTCAATAAGCGACAAGTATAATCAAATGAAAGAGGAGTCTTTAGTAGTTGCTTCGAGAATAGCAAATAAAATTATTAAAGATATTTGGTCTCAAGAGATAAAAAAAAAATTTATTGAAAAAGAATTTTTAAAGATATTTCTTATTAATTATTTTAAGATTAGAGTTTACGAAAATCTGATGTTATTTGAATTTGCACATAAATTGAATACGGATAATCAAAAATCGTATTTTTGGATCAATAAAGACATAATTACAAATGAGACAAGTAAGAATTACCTAAATTGTATAATCCTAAAACCTTCTTTTTTAAATTTTTTTACAGATACTCTAAACTTAATTTCTCAATTAAGCTTTGGTATCTTAAATAGATTGAAAATTACAAAATTTGAAAAAAAACTTACCTCATCTAAGAAGATAAATCTTAAAAAATTTAAAACTCTTTATTTTGTATCAGGTGGAATAGTTGGGGCAAATTCAAATTATGTTAGTTTTAAAAACTTTTTCTTTTCTAACAAAAAAACAAGCCCGCTTAATAAAAACAACATACTTATATGTGAAATTTCTAAAACTCTCAATCCTTCATCGCTTAGTTATTTCAAAAAATTAAAGATTAATTTTTTTTATTGGTACAAAAAACAGGCAATTAAGTTAATCAAAAATAATTTTTTTCTATTTATGAAAATAATTTTTAGACCAATTTTAATTTATAATTTAACCTCAAGTATAAGAATTTGTTGGGCTATTTTAGATATAAATAGAAATCTTAAATCACTAGAAGATTTTCCTAATATGAAAAATGCAATTATAGACGATGAGTTTCAATTTCCAACAACGCTAGCTATTGCATTAAAACACAAAGAAATCAAAATTAACTGCGTTGCTAAACGACTTATTTACCCTGCTATAAAACATCAGTTTATAATAGATAATTACTTTGTTTTTGGTAAACAAACATTAATTGATCTTCGACATCAACTTTATAAAAATATAAATCCTATAATTATCGGTGGATTTGAAAGTATGCCCTATAAAAAAAATTCAAAATACTTAAAAAAGCTTAAAAAAAAATTCAATTATGTCTGTTTAGTGCTTGATTATCATTCAGATAAAAGTTGGTACGTATCTTCAACAAATCCTTTATCTAATTGGTCTGAAAATTTAAAATTTTATGAATTGATTTTAAAAATTTCTAAAAATTATCCTAAGATGTTATTTGTGCTTAAAGGAAAAAATTATAATTGGACTGAAATCCCATTTTTTAAAGAAATTTATACAAAAATTAAAAAACAAAAAAATTTAATTCTTTTTTCAAAAAAAGTTCAAATTACAAATTATGAAATGTCTCATAATACAGATTTTTCTATAGCAAGATGGACTTCTTTGGTTGATGATATTATGATGAATAATAAACCTGTAATTATATTTGATACACCTTCTTACGTTACCGGTACAATTAACTACCCCGCAAAAATTTTATCTTACAATTTCAATGATTTAAACAAAAAGATAGAAGAATATCAAGATAACCCTATAAAGTTTAATTGTTTGCTAGATGATTTTAGAAAAAAACATTATACAAAGTTCGACTTAAAAAAATGTCAAAACCATTTAATTAAAATTTTAAAATAAAATTGTAAATTATTTTATATTTCCTAATTTCCAAAGAATTTTAGCATTTTGCCAATCTTTATAATTGTCTATATCTTGTGAATTAAGCTTTGGTATTTCAATGAAATCTGAATTTCCTTGAAATATTTTTTTTCTTTTTTTCCATGAGTCGAACCATCCTAAATAAAACTGTGCCGCATCATAATAATATATTGGTAAGTTTTGAGTGTTCTTCATTTCCATTTTTGTATTAAACATTTGTAATGAGTTTCCTTTTTTTTTAAATGCTCTTTCAATAGGGTGATCATATTTTTTCGCTGTGAAAATAAAGTTTATATTTCTTTTCAATTTTTTGAATGCTAAGCGTAGATCGGAAACTTTAAAAAAAATTGAGGTAGGGTAAAAACAACAAATTTTTTTATATTTTGAATCTTTTATTTCTGAATCATTAATAATATTTGCAATGACATCTTTAAATTTAGCATTGTCCCTCGAATAATGTTTAGATCTTAAATGAACATGTGCTCCTAGCTTCTTTGAATATTTTGCTATATCGGCACTGTCAGTTGATACAATAATTTTATCAAAAAAATTAGTTTTTTTTACTTTATTTATTACGTAAAAGATAATTGGTTTTCCGAAAAAGAATTTCAAATTTTTTCCGGGCAATCTTTTACTTCCACCTCTCGCGGGTATTATACAAATATTTTCATTTTTTGTTATTCTCATAAAAAAAGTTTGGTAGAGTCTCAGATACTATGAAATAAATTACACAAACTATTTCGACAGCTTGTTTAAAAGCTGACTAATTTTCTTATCATCATAATTAATTTTTTTCATAATTTTTATTGCACTTTTTGGATCAGTTTTAAAAGCTAATTTCAAAATATTCATCCAATTTACATTATTTTTGGATCTGATTTTCTCAATTTTATTTATAATATTTATATAGAATTTATATTTTTTCTTCATTGAGATATTTTAATTCAATTGATAAACATTTCTTTTAATGCCTATTTTATTTAATAAAATAAAGAGACCACTGATTGTAGCAGAAATTTCTGGCAATCATAATAAAAATAAGAAATTATTTTTAAAGCATATTAAATTAGCTGCAAAGAATGGGGCGGATCTTATAAAAATTCAAACTTACGAGCCAAAAGATATTACTCTGAGAAAATTTAGTTCGAAATTTAAAATTAAAAAAGGAATATGGAAAAATAAATTTCTTTGGGATCTTTATAAAAATGCACAAACACCGTTTAAATGGCATAAAGATGCTTTTAATTTAGCAAAAAAACTTGGGATTACTTTATTCAGCAGTCCTTTCAGTAAAAGAGCTGTCGATCTGCTAGAAAGTTTAAATGTTAAAATTTATAAAGTTGCTTCTTTTGAATTAACTGACCTCGAATTAATAGATTACATAGCAAAAAAGAATAAACCAATAATTATTTCTACGGGAATGGCGAATATAAAAGAAATTAAAAATGCATTAAATTGCATTAAAAAATACCACAACAAAATTACAATTTTATATTGTGTTTCAGGCTACCCTTCAAAAGAAAGCGACATAAACTTGAATACAATAAAAAAATTTAAAAAAGTATTTAGAGGTTATAGCATTGGTTTATCGGATCATACAGATAATATTTTAACTTCGTTAGCTTCGACTGTTTTAGGGGTAAGCATAATTGAAAAACACTTTGTTATATCTAAAAAAATAAAATCTCATGACCAAAAATTTTCAATTGATTGCTCACAATTAAAAGATCTCAGACATGGAGTTGAAAAAATTTATTTATCTCTAGGTGGAGAAAAAATTGGGTTAAAAAAAATTGAAAAAGACTCATTAAAATTAAGAAGATCAATTTTTACAAAGAAATTCATCAAAAAAGGAGAGGCATTCAATCGAGAAAATATTTGTAATTTAAGACCCTCAATTGGAATAAGATCTGAAAATTTTAAAAAAGTTTTAGGTAGAAAAGCTAACAAGAATATCGTTGAAAACTCTCCTCTATTCTTTAGAGATTTGAAATAGTGAAAATCTTTAGACCAAAAAAAAATAGTAAAGAAATTTCAAATTTTTTGCTAAATTTAAGAAACAAAAAATATGTCAGAGCTAATTCTTTAAATAATAAATTAATTAAAATAAAAGATCACGAAAATTGGCTTGATTCTTATTTTAAAAATAAAAAAAATAAAATTTTTATTATTAAAATAAACAAAAAATTTATTGGCTATTTAAGGTTGCAACAAAAATATAACAGTTACGACGCTTCCTGGGCAATTTTAAACAAATTTAAGGGAAAAAAAATTATTACTAAGTATCTAAGAAAAATCACAAAAAATTCAAAACATAGTTATAAAGCGACAATAAGAGAAAAAAATATAGCCTCTATTAAAGCTGCGTTAAATGCAGGTTTTAAAATTAAGAAAAAAATTAAATCGTTAGTTTATATGTATAAATAAGAAAGGATAAAATACATAAATAAAATTATAAATTCGAAACATTAATTAATTTTTGGCTTTCGAGTTTTTTTATTATTTCGTACAAATCCCAAATTGGTACATTTAAAATTTCGGCAATTTCAAGCAATGAGCTTTTTCCATCGCATAGACTAATTAAATTCATCATTAATCTAATTTGTCCACTGGTAGACTTTTTTTTTGAAATAGTTGGGTACAGGCCCCTTTTACTCATGTGAGGCTCACATAAAATTGTTGTTTTATAAATTTTATTATTTTCGATTGCCTCTATTGCTTTTCTAATTGCCCAGTATCCTCCATTAAGACCATTGGCAGTAACCACATTCTTCAAATCATCTAATGAAGTATGATATTCCGGATATGCTCCAAATTTTGTTCTTAATATTGAAGCTATAGGTAAGTCAATCCCAGGAGCGCAGTACTGACGTTCATCACTTCCTCTATCTAGCCAACTATATTTTACGAAGTTTTTATCAGTCCACTTAAGTACATGTTTAGCTATTAAATCACTCATAGTTTTACCATTGCGAGATGGAATATAAGAATAAGCTCTTTCATCGCCTACGCAAGTCACATTAAAACCAGCAAATATTTTATTCTTCATGTCTTTATAGTTAAGACTCAAATAACTTATTGAACCTATTGTTTCGGGAATAAATATTATGCGATAACTGTAATTAGTTTTGCCAACCTCTTGTAGCCATTTAGCGATAAATGTGACCACAGTTGGTCCGGAAAGTTCATTGTTAGCCATAGAAGGATGGCAAATATAAGTACTTAAAAATATTTCTTTATCGCTTTTGCCGCTAATTAAAATTTCACCATAATTGAGTTCACCTTGGGAAAATGTTGAGTCAATAACAACTTTATACGTACCATTTTTTAAATTATCGAAATGTTCTTGTGTAGTGCAAAAACCCCATCTTTTTTCATAATAGCTAGTTATATAAGGTATCGCATTTGGTTGTTCTGGAATTGTGTGAAGGTGTTCTTTTAATTCATCCAAACTAATTTCTCCTTCGAATGGAGCGCTATATCCAACTAAATGAAGATTGTTTTCAGAAAAATCACAAATTTTTTTGCCATCTGGAGTAACTATATACGCTTTTTTAACATTCCATTCCTGTGGAACAGTCCAATCAAAAACTTTTGTACCTGATTGCACCGATTTAATCTTTAATGATGGTAATTTTTTTGAAATTTTTTTTAAAGTTTCCCTTACACCGCTCCCAGTAATACTCCTATTGATTGGCCATAGTTCTTGTGCAAATTGATGAATTTCAGTTCCTATCATTTAATCGCTAAAACTGACCAGTGAGCAAGCACTTCATTTGGACTAGGCAACTGAGTGCTTGTTTCAGTGTGGTCCAAGCTTTTAATTTTAAGCAATCCATCAAAAAGCTTTTCAATTTCTTCTCTAGAGTAAAAACAAACTTGTCCATATCCTGAGTAAGGTCCTTCAACATTTATTAAACAACCATCTGAATTTTTAGTTCCTTTTACAGTTCCACGATTAGAAGATATTTCGGCATAAAACATAGCACCTGGCTTTAAAACTCTTAGTATTTCAGCAACCGCTTTACGTGCTGCAGATTTTGGTGTCTGGTTTAATGCAGATCTTTCAAAAGCTATGTCAAATTGTTCATCAGAATAAGGTAGATTGGTAAAATCACCAAGATCAAACTTTCCCTGCAAACCTTCATCTGCAAAACGCTTACGTGCAAAATCGAGACATACTTCGCTTGCATCTAACCCTGTTACAGCAAAACCTTCTCGTGCTGCAAACCATAGATTATTTCCAGCGCCACAACCAATTTCGAGAACTTCTGTTTTACTCCCATCTTTTTTGATTGGCTTAACTTTAGAAAAAATAAAACTGACTATTGAAGAATAAGGGTATTTATTAAGTTGCTCTCCTCTTTTGTAAATATCATTCCATATTGGATCAAAATTTTTCATATCTTCGCTTTAAAAATGTTTAGTTTATATAGTTTTATTAAAATTAAATATTAATTATTGTAATATAGTTTTTACCTAAGTGGAACATTTATACATCATCTTTCTTTAACCTTAAGTTGAAATATCGAACGGCATCCGCTCCAAATGCATGTTTGTCATCTGCTCTGTTCGGACTATTTGCCCCGTTAAAATCAAAAGATAAAAACTTATTTTCACAAGCATAGCACAGAGACTTAAAATTTAAAAAAATGTTTCCATTAAGTTCTCTTCCTTTATCAATAGTGCTTTGGACTAAAGCGTATGATTGTTTTTTTCCAATTAATAAAAGTTGAAACCCGAGAGGTGTGTCAAAACCATCAGCATTTAATTCAATTAAAAGCGGAGAAACTAATCTATTAGTTTTTATTGTAGACAATTTAATTAGTTTTTTTAAAAATATTAAATCTTTTTCAGAAATAGCTCCACCAGACCTGGCAATAGTATTATTATAAAGTTCTATATAAAAATCTAAATTATGAAATACTCCTATCTTCGTTTTTAGAAGATTTTTTTTCTGAATATCTTTAATCTTTTTTCGTTTATCATCAGATCTAAAAGAAGAAATTATTTGACTTTCATTAATACCTGTTTTTAGAGAATATCTGGCTGTGTATTTAAGATCTATTTGAAAATTATTTTTTTTGGGTTTGTTATAATTCCACCATTGAAATGGTCTTAAATCTAAAAATTCAGGTGAGAGTGAAAAATTAATTTTTGGAGCTATAGTCTCTACTTTTTCTATTAAACTATTAAAAACTTCAAAATTATTGCGATATTTTTTGTAAGGAGGTTCATCTTGGTTATTTTTAACTAGATAAGGACCAAAATAATAAGAGAAAGACGGCGGTGAATTAAAACCTTCGTCTGTTTCTATTAAAGGCCAAACAACCAACAAATCTTCATTTTTATAACCGCCTATAAAACGACTTTTGAGACCAAGTTCATTTAGTAATTTTGGTTCTGAGAACAAAGAGGCTGTTTCAGATTTTTTCCATGAAGCGCAGGCTTCAGATTCTGAAATCTCTTTTGTTAAATACATTCAAATGACATTACTATAACTTTATCTAATATAAAAAATTATTTTCAGTGCATAAATCAAGCCAATTGAGCTATTAGTACTGGTCAGCTACACGCGTTGCCGCGCTTCCACATCCAGCCTATCAACGTAGTGGTCTACTA
>Ga0209335_10000465_pt1 | contig 48860 bp, 49 predicted proteins | sample COG_09_FD_184753 | JGI IMG/M metagenome (GOLD analysis project Ga0209335, IMG submission 184753) | Pelagic Microbial community sample from North Sea - COGITO 998_met_09 (SPAdes) (version 2) | ecosystem: Environmental > Aquatic > Marine > Neritic zone/Coastal water | place: Helgoland, sampling...
CCTTCAGGTTATGAGCCTGACGAGCTACCAGACTGCTCCACCCCGCGGTATACTTAAATTCTATTTTTAAGTTTATTCAATTTTTTAACTCTTTTAATATTTTCTTGGAGAATTCTTTTTTTCTTTTCAGACGGCTTTTCATATACACTCTTTAATTTTACAACTTTAAAGAATCCATCACGCTGTAGTTTTCTTTTAAGAACCCTAAGTGCTTGTTCAATATTATTATCTTTAACTTCTATTTTCGTAAATACCTCCAAAAAAGTGAGTAACTAACACTTTAAAATTTTTATGTCTATTAAATTTATTCATTATTTGAAACTTCCCTTGCTTGTTTTGCTTTTTCTTTTTCTTTTTTTTCTCTTTTTATTCTTCTTTCTGCTTTTTCAATTGCTTCAATTAAATCCTTTTGAGAAAATAAGCTCATTGCGACAGGATCCTTAGGGTTTAAATTATTATAGTTCCAGTAGCTTTTATTTCTTATAGATGTTACAGAATTTTTCGTTACACCCACTAATTTAGCTATTTGAGAATCTTTTAATTGAGTATGATGCTTAATAAGCCACAATGCAGAATCTGGTTTATCTTGTCGTTTAGATAAAGGTATATATTTTTTAATTTTTTTATCTGTTCCTGATATTTCAATATCAGTATTTTTAATTTGTAATAATCTACCTTCATCTTTTGAAGATAGTTCAATCTCTTCTCTTGTTAACTGTCCAGATATAATTGGATTGTAGGCCATTATTCCTTTAGCAACTTCCCCGTCTGCAATCCCCTGTATTTCAACTTCATGTAGATTACAAAAAGTGGCTATCTGTTTAAACGTAAGTGTTGTATTTTCTACTAGCCAAACAGCAGTTGCCATGGGCATCAATGGAGCATTAGACATTTAATCTTTCTTTTCTGATCTAAAGTTTTGAAATTTTTTATTGAACTTACTTACTTGACCTTTATCCATTAATTTTTGTTTTCCACCTGTCCATGCAGAATGTGATTTTGGATCAATTTCTAGTTTTAACACATCACCTTCAGCACCCCAAGTTGATCTTGTTTCAAATTGAGTTCCATCAGTCATTTCAACTTTTATTGAATGGTAATTTGGGTGTATGCCTTTTTTCATATCGAGACTTATAGCAAAAGAATTTTATAAAACAATTAAAAGTTGTTCAATTTTTCAAGCATTTTTTCGTTAATAGCCATGCTGGAAGCTCTAATTGGAATATTCTTATTTTGAGATAGGTTAATTTCATTAATTAATCCACCAGCTTCTTTTAAGATTATTATGCCGGCTGCTATATCCCATAAATTAAGGTCATTTTGAAAATATCCATCATACCTCCCGGCAGCAACATAGGCCAAATCAAGAGCAGCACTGCCAGATTTTCTTATAGGCAAATCTACTTCATTTTTACATATACCACCTGTGGCAAACAAGCAGGCATTTACATCTTTTTTTTTTGAAACTCTAATTCTTTGGTTATTAAAAAATGAACCATTATCTTTTTCAGCATAAAACATTTCATCTTTTATAGGATCATAAATCAATCCTGAAACAATTTCATCTTCATGTTTTAGAGCAATTGAGATTGCGAAATGAGGAACTCCATGTAAAAAATTAGTTGTACCGTCAATAGGGTCTATGATCCATGTATTTTTTTTATCTTTATTAGATTCGGAGCCATCTTCCTCACTAATTATAGAATACTCTGGTCTTGCTTTTTTTAGTTCTTCAATAATTATTTTTTCTGCTTTTAAATCAGCATTTGAAACAAAATCAGTTGGTCCTTTAATTGATACCTGTAATTTTTCAATTTCTCCAAAATCTCTAATTAAAGCTCTAGATGCTTTTTCGGCAGCTTTTATCATGACATTAAGGTTGGCTGAAATTGATTTCATAAACTTTATATTTTTTTGATGTATTCCATAGTTCTTGTATCAACAATAATTTTATCATCACTTTCAATAAAAGGAGGAACTTGTATATTTATTCCATTATCTAAAGTTGCTGGCTTGTAGGAAGATGAAACTGTTTGTCCTTTTAATGCAACATCTGTTGTTTCCACTATACAAGTAACTTGGTTGGGTAGCTCTACTGATAGTGGACTATCATTATAAAAACTTATGTTTACCTCCAGGTTTTCAGTTAACATTTTACCTTTTTCTCCAACAGTTTGTTTTTTAATATTAATTTGGTCAAAAGATTTTGGGTCCATAAAATAATAATCGGTTTCATCTTCGTAAAGGTAATTAAATTTATTTTCATCTAAAGATGCTTTTTCAACAGATTCGCTTGATCTGAATCTTTCATTTAATTTAGTGTTTTTATTTACACTTTTCATTTCTACTTGAGCAAATGCACCACCTTTTCCAGGCTTTACATGTTGAGTTTTAAGGACTTGCCATAAATCATCTTTATATTCAATTAACATTCCCACTCTAATTTCACTTGCATATATTTTCATTTTAATTTTTTAATTGCTTCTAATGGTTTGTATTTTTTATTATTCCAAATGTAGCTTGAGATAGCCAAAAAGTTAGCTTTATTCAATAAAAGTTTTTTATAATTATTTAACTTAATACCCCCTATAGCCACCAAAGGAACATTAGTTATCTTTTTTGCTAAATTTAAGATTTTTAAATTAGCTTTATATTTGACTTTTTTTGTTTGAGAGGCATAAAAAGCACCAAACGCTAAATAGTTAGCTCCATTTTTGATAGCTTTCTTTGCTAGAACCATTGAATTATGACAAGTAATTCCAATTATCTTATTCTTTAATATTTTTTTCGCTTTTAAAATATCCATGTCTTTTTGTCCCAAATGACAACCATCAGCATTAATTTTTTTAGCAAGTTTTGGATCATCATTAATTATGAATTTAACTTTATATTTTTTACATATCTTTTGAATTTTTTTTCCAAAAACTAATTTATTTTTGTTTGTTTCTTTTTTTAATCTTAATTGAAAGAAACTTACTTTTTTTAATTTTAATACCTGAGCAAGATCAGTAAAAAAATTTTCATCTTCAATTTTATTTGGTGAAATCAAATAAATAAATTTCTTATTTATCCTATTTTTTTTCAAGCTTTTCTGACCATTTTGCCTGAGCTGCAAGTGTACACATGTTAGCCCTGTGGTTGAAAATTTTTTGAGTATTCTGAATATCTTTGATATTTTTTGACCATGATTTGAGCGCACTTTGTTGTAAAGCTCTTCCATAAGAATAGGTCATAATAAATTTTGTATCATTATGTTTATTAATTAAATTTAAGTTTTCAGTTGCTTCTACCTCTGTTTGACCACCAGATAGAAAGGCAACTCCAGGGACATCTGTTGGCACAGATTCTTTTAGACATTTCAAAGTAAGTTTAGCGACTTCTTCACTTAATATCTTTTTACCAGAGCTAGCCCCAGCTAGAATCATATTTGGTTTTAAAATTATTCCTTTTAAATCAATATTATGAAGTATCAATTCTTCAAAACATATCTTAATAACTTCTGAAGTTTTATTAAAACAATCTTCAGCAGAATGGTTTCCATCCATTAAAACTTCTGGCTCTACTATTGGCACCATCCCAGACTCTTGAACTAGAGCAGAATATCTTGCTAGTGCATGGGCATTTGCATAAAGAGATAATTTACTAGGATATTTGTTTGAAATATTATAAACCCCCCTCCACTTTGTAAATCTTGCTCCAAGTTTATAGTACTCTTTTAGCCTTTCTCTTAAGCCATCAAGACCTTCTGTAATTTTTTCCTCAGGGGAACCTGCCAAAACTTTTGCACCAGTATCAACTTTTATTCCAGTAACAGCCCCTGATGAAGAAATTAGTTCTGGGATAGTTTGTTTTGAACTTGTGATTTGATTAATTGTTTCATCATATAAAATAACTCCACCAATACAATTTTTCATTACATCTGAAGAAAAAAGAGTTTCTCTAAATAAAAGTCTATTTTCTGGATTTGATGAAACATTAACCGACTCTAATCTTTTGGTCATAGTTCCATTACTTTCATCAGCAGCAAGGATTCCTTTGCCATTAGATAATATTTTTAATACAATTTTATTTAGTTCTGACATTTTAATTAAGGGCTTTTATACCAGGAAGTTCTTTTCCTTCAAGATATTCTAAAAAGGCTCCACCAGCAGTTGAAACAAAATTAAAGCTAGTAGTAGCCCCAGCATTGTTTAATAAAGCAACTGTATCACCACCACCAGCTACAGAATAAATTTTGTTATTCTTATTTTTTTCAATAATCGTTTTTGCAATTTCCATACTTCCTTTAGAAAAATTAGGATTTTCAAAGTAACCTGCGGGCCCATTCCACAAAATGGTATTACTTTCCTCAATTAATTGGGTAATAATCTTAATTGTTTTAGGACCAATATCTAAAATAATCTCATCTTTAGAGACATTATTTAACTCTTTTATTTCTGGCGATCCATGTAAACTTTTTCCAATTGTAACGTCATCAGGATAACTTATTTTACAGCCCTCCTTTTTTGATAAAGAAAATATTTCTTTTATGATATGGTCACAATTATTCTCTTGAATAGATTTACCAATTTCATACCCCTTATATTTTAATATATTGTTCGCCATCCCTCCAACAATTATAATATTATCAAACTTAGGTATTAAATTTTTAATGATATTAATTTTAGAAGATATCTTAGAACCACCAATGATGCAGGTTATAGGTCTTTTGATTTCCTGTGTAACTTTAGTTAAAGCATCAATCTCCAAGTTTAATTGGAGACCAGCATAAGAAGGAATAAATTTTGTAATTTCAAAAATAGAAGCATGGGCTCTATGCGAACATGAAAAAGCATCATTAATATAAATATCAGCTAGACTGGCCAAATGTTTTGCAAAGTCATTATCATTTTTTTCTTCTTCTTCATAAAATCGAAGATTTTCAAGCATTATAATTTTTTCAGCCTGATCAGTAAATAAGTCGATAGGTTTGATCTCCTTTATATTTTTTGTAATAAGCTTTATATTTTTATTTAATTTACTTTCTAGATCTTCACATACTGGTTTCAGAGAAAGTGCATTTATAATTTTGCCTTTAGGTCTCCCTACATGAGATAATATTATAATTTTGGCATCTTTTTCCAATAAAAAATTAATAGTGGGTAAAATTTTATCTATTCTGGTTGTATCAGTAATTTTCCCATTATCTAATGGAACATTTAAATCTAGCCTAAGTAAAACTTTTTTTTGACTGATATTAGATTCATATTTTATACTTCTCATTAAGAGATCTTATGAAGATGCTCTGCTATGTCACACATTCTATTTGAAAAACCCCATTCATTATCATACCACGCTGATATTTTTCCCATATTTTTGCCTACTACGTTGGTTAAAGATAAATCAACAATTGCTGAAGCAGAATTGTGATTAAAATCTATTGAAACCAACTTTTCCAATGTAACTTCTAAAACTTTTTTTGATTGTTTTTTAGAAGCAGCAGTAAATGCTTTATTAATTGTTTCTTTATTTATTTCTTTTTTTGTGCAAAAAACCAACTCTATAAGAGACACATTAGGAGTTGGTACTCTCATAGCAACACCTTCAAGTTTTCCTTTTAAAGAAGGTATAATTTCACCAATTGCCTTTGAAGCACCCGTAGATGTTGGAACAATAGATTGACTGGCAGATCTTGCCCTTCTTGGGTCTTTATGAGAATTATCTAGAATTCTTTGATCACTAGTAAAAGCATGAATTGTAGTCATAAATCCTTTTTCAATTTCGAAAGTTTCATTTAAAATATTTGCCACAGGTGCAAGGCAGTTAGTTGTACAAGAAGCTGCAGAAATAATTTGATCATTTTTTGTCAAAATATCTTCATTTACACCATACACAATTGTCTTATCTGCATTTTTACATGGAGCAGAAACTATAACTTTCTTTGCACCATTTTTTATATGAGCTAATAATTTTTCTTTAGAGTTGAATTTTCCAGTACATTCAAAAACATAATCAACATCAAATTTTTTCCAATTTATATTCTCAACATTGGATTCTTGAGAAAATGTTATTTTATTTTTGTTAATAATTAGGTGTTTTTCATCATAATCTAAATCTGCATCGAATTTACCATGAATAGAATCATACTTAATTAAAGAGCAGCTAGCTTCAGAATTTGATCGGTTATTAATGTGTTTGATTTTTATGTTTTTATTTTGGCTTTCTATAATTGCTCTAATTACCATTCTGCCAATTCTTCCCATTCCATTAATACCAACTTTTATTGTCATATTTAACTTTTTATTAGTTTCTTTGTTTTTTCTGAAATATTTTGAACTGTTAATCCAAAATATTTATAAATTTCTTTGTAAGGTGCGCTTTTACCAAATTTATCAATTCCAAAAGTTAAACCCTCAGTACCAACATATTTTTTCCAACAATCTGTTGAAGCAGCTTCAATAGATATTTTAAATTTTGTTTCGCCGAGAATTTTTCTTTTATACGATTTTGATTGCAGGTCAAAAACATCTTGGCATGGCACTGATATAACTTTAGCATATATTTTATCTTTGGCCAATTTATGGCTAGTCTCAATTGCTAAATTAACCTCAGAACCACTAGCAAATATTGTTAAGTTTATTTTTTTATTAGTTCTTAAAATTTCGTAAGCACCCAAAGAACATCTATTTATACTTGAGTATTTTTTTCGAATAGGTTCAAGATTTTGTCTAGTTAAAGATAATACACTAGGTGTTTTGAAATTTTTTAATGCTAACTCCCAACACTCAATAGTTTCCATTCTATCCGCAGGTCTAAAAATATTTAAATTAGGAATAGATCTTAATCCAGACAATTGTTCTATTGGTTGGTGTGTTGGCCCATCCTCACCCAAGCCAATTGAGTCATGAGTCATTACGTAAATAACTTGCTGTTGCATTAACGCAGATAAACGGATGGAAGGTTTGCAGTAATCAGAAAAAATTAAGAAAGTACCACCATAAGGAATAAATTTACTATGAAGAGCTAGTCCATTCATTATTCCAGACATTGCATGTTCTCGAACACCATAGTGAATATAATCACCATTAAAATTTTCAGGTTTAATAACATTATGATGTTTTGTTTTAGTATTATTAGACCCTGCTAAATCAGCAGAACCGCCAATCAATGTATTATTTTTCTTGGTAAGAGCATTAAGAGTTAACTCAGAAGCCTTACGTGAAGCAAGGCTTTTGTTTTCTTTAATAGAATTTTGTTTTTCAGATTTTAAAGCTTTAGAGAAATTATTTTTTAATATTTTATCAATATTTTTTTTTTTTATTTTATAAATCTTGCTCCATATAGAATCAAGTTTTACTCCTTTGTTACCAATTTTTTTCCACTCGTTTAAAATATTTTTAGGAACCTCAAAAGGCTTATGTTTCCAATCCAGAACTTTTCGAACTAGTTTGATTTCATCTACACCAAGTGGACTTCCATGTGAAGAGGCCTTACCAGACTTGTTAGGAGATCCATAACCAATTTTTGTTTTGCATGAAATGACAGTTGGTTTTTTAGCATTTTGAACTTTTTTTAAAGCTTTAAAAATTTCTCTTTCATTGTGACCGTTAATTAGAATGTAATCCCAACCATAACTTTCAAACCTTTTTTTAAAATTATCTGAGACTGCTAAATTAGTCGGCCCATCAATAGATATTGAATTGTTATCAAAAAGCATTATCAGGTTTTTTAATTTTAAATGACCTGCCAAACTCATAGCCTCATGACTGATACCTTCCATTAAACATCCATCACCAGCCAAAACATATGTTTTGTGTTTTATTATTTTTTTACCTAATTTTTTTCTTAAAATTTCCTCAGCAATTGCAAAGCCAACAGAGTTAGCAATTCCTTGCCCAAGCGGACCTGTTGTTGTTTCTATTCCAGTACCTGAGTGATATTCAGGGTGTCCTGCACAAATAGATTTTAATTGTCTAAAATTTTTAATATCATTTAAAGAAATGCTTTTGTACCCAGTTAAATACAGCAAAGAGTAAAGAAGCATGGATCCATGACCCGCAGATAAAACAAACCTATCTCTATTTAACCAGTTCGGATTTTTTGGGTTAAATCTTAGAAAATTTTTAAATAAAACTGTAGCAACATCTGCCATTCCCATTGGCATTCCAGGATGTCCAGAATTTGCCATTTGAACAGCATCTATTGACAAAAATCTTATAGCATTTGATAAATCTTTATGTAGTTTGTTCAAAAATATCCTATCTAGACTTAGAAGACTCAATTTAATATTATAAATATATATATATGAAATCTGACAGTGAAAAAGAAAAAAAACTTAATTTAGCACTAGATAAGTTAAAAAACTTAAATCTTCAAAATCCAACTTTAAAAATCAATTTAGAAATTCTAAATGATCAAAAAAATCAATTAGAAATTGAAAAAAAAGAAATTGAACTTAAATACCAAAATTTAATAGGTGAACATAAGGCTCTAAGTCAAAAATTAGAAGAAATTAATAATAAAAAAAATATAGACCAAAAAAAAGAAACTGAGTTTTCTGAAAAAATTGATGAATTAAATCAAGAAACAGATACTTTACTTGAAGAAATAGATAAATGGCAAATGTAAGCATTAACTTTAATGGTAAGAATTTTATTTTATCATGTGATGATGGACAGGAAGAGCACTTAGAAGAACTATTGGTACATATAAACAAAAGATTTATTGATTTAAAAAATGATCTTGGAAATATAGGTGAGAATAAACTTCTATTAATTACATCTGTTAAAATAATGGATGAATATTTTGAGACTAAAAAAAAAGTAGATCAGCAAAAAATTGAATTAAATAATTTGTCAGACAAATTTAGAGAATTAAAGTCTCTTGTTTATGATTATAAAGAAAAAAAAGAACAAGAAATTTATCAATTAAACCAAGATCATGAGAATTTTAAAAAAGAAATTGAAAAAAATAAAGAAGATTATGAAAAATTAATTGAAGAAGCTGCGGAAGAAATTGAAAATTTTGTCGAAAAAGCTAAATCAGAAAATCCCATTCAATAAATTTGTGTCAAAATCTAAATTAAGAAAATCAATTCTTAAAACTAGAGAAAAAACTAATATAAAAAATATTAAAATAAATTTTATTGAAATTATTAGATTATTTAAAAAAGAGAATATCACTAAAAAAAATATTGGAGGTTATTACCCAGTAAATTTTGAGATAGATGATCTAGATTTATTAAAGGAATTTGAAAAAAATAGTTATAAAATTTCTTTACCAGTAATAAAAAAAAATTTTCAAATGGATTTTTACAAATGGACATTTTCTGAACCATTAAACATAAATAAGTATGGAATACCTGAACCAGAAAAAAAAGCTTTAGTTTATCCTGATATTTTATTGGTCCCCTTGGTCGCTTTTGATGGAAAATTAAACAGACTTGGATATGGGGGTGGATATTATGATCGTTTAATTGAAAGATTATCTAAAAAAAAAAATATTATTAAAATTGGCTTAGCGCTATCTACTCAAAAAATATATAAAGTCCCAATTAATAAGTATGATCAAAAACTAGATTATATTGTAACAAATAAATATGTTTTAAAATGAGAATTCTTTTTTTAGGTGATGTAGTTGGAGCCTCTGGACGCTCAATGGTTTTAAAAAGCTTGCTTTCAGAGATAAAAGATAAAAAAATTGATTTTGTTATATTGAATGGTGAAAACGCAGCAGATTCAGGCGTGGGACTTACAGAGGAAATATGCAAAGATTTTTTTAATTGTGGAACAGATGTGATTACAACAGGAAATCATGTTTGGGATCAAAAAGAAACAATGATGCACATTGAAAAAGAAAATAGACTTCTAAGACCTAAAAATTTATTTGAACCCTCACCTGGAAAAGGTTTTGGAATATTTACTGCTAAAAATGAAATGAAAGTTGGTGTACTTAATTTAATGGGAAATGTTTTCATGAAAAAAAGTGAAGATGTATTTGAAGCAGCAGAAAAATTTATGCAAAGATACAAATTAAAAGAGCATTATGATTTTCTCGTGGTTGATTTTCACGGAGAAACTACAAGTGAAAAAGCAGCCATGGGCCATTTTTTTGACAATAAGGCAACATTGGTAATCGGCACTCATACACATATCCCCACTAATGATGCAAGAGTATTAAAAGGAGGAACAGCTTATCAGACTGATGCTGGTATGTGCGGAGATTATGATTCAGTAATTGGTATGAATAAAGAAAATTCAATTAATAGATTTTTAAAAAAAAAAAATACTAAACATTTCCCAGCAATAGGTGAGGCTTCTTTGTCTGGTGTGATTGTTGATTGTGATATAGAAACAGGGTTAGCAAAAAATATAGAAAATTTTATATACGGGGGTGAGTTAAAAAATTCTCATTAATTATTATGTCAGGTCATTCTAAATGGGCAAGTATAAAACATTCAAAAGGTAAAGCCGATAAACTAAGATCTAAAATATTTTCTAAACTATCAAAAGAAATTAGTGTTGCTGCAAAATTAGGAGATAAAGACCCAGATATGAATCCTAGACTTAGATCTGCAATACAGGCAGCAAGGTCAGCCAACATGCCGAAAGATAATATCGAGAGAGCTATTGATAAATCATCCGCAAATACAGAGAGCAACTTTGAAAATTTGAGATACGAAGGGTTTGGTCCAGATAAAATAGCCGTTATTGTTGAAGCTTTAACAGACAATAAAAATAGAACAGCGTCAAATATTAGAACAATCTTTCAAAAAAGTGGTGGCAATTTAGGAACACAAGGATCTGCTTCACATAATTTTAATCAATTGGGCATTATTAAAATTGATAAAAAAGAGATTTCAGACGAAAAAATTTTTGATTTAGCAATTGAGTCTGGTGCAGATGAATGTATTTCAAATGATGTTTTTCATGAAATACAATGCTCAATGAGTGAAATCTATAATGTAAAAAAAAAGTTAGAGAGTATAATTGTAAATTTTATATCAACAGAAATTGAATGGATACCATTAAATAGCGTAAATGTAGAAAAAGATAAAGTAGAATCAGCAATTGGGTTTTTAGAAACTTTAGAGGATGATGATGATGTTCAGAATGTTTATTCAAACATAAATTTTGGAAATAATTAATGTTAGTTATTGGTATTGACCCAGGAATTACAGGATCTATATGTTTTTTTGAAGATGGAAAAATAGTTGATGTTATAGAAATGCCAAATATGCCTGAGGGTAAAAAAAATAAAAGACAGGTTAATGGTGCTCAAGTATTTCATGAAATTTCTTTAAAAATTAAAGACAAAAAAAAAGAAGATATTAAAGTGATTATTGAACAAGTTGCTGCAATGCCAGGACAAGGTGTGACTAGTATGTTTAATTTTGGACAATCATTTGGAATTTTAAAGGGAATTTGCTCTGCCATGCAATTACCAATGTATTTTGTGAGACCCACAAAATGGAAAAAATATTTTAATCTCATTAATTCAGAGAAAGATGCAAGTAGGACAAAAGCAATAGAGGTATTTCCTTATTTTTCATCGCAATTATCTAAAAAAAAGGACTCAAATAAAGCAGATGCAATCTTAATAGCCAGTTTTTATTATGAGACTTATAAATTAGAAGAATAAATTAAGTTCTATTAAGACAAATTGATGACACATTTTAGTGTGAAATCTTAATTATGGAAGCTGATATCACATCTCAAGCAGTAGGCCTTGCTTCAAATACTGATTTTTCGTTATGGAGTTTGTTTATTAGAGCTGATTTTATAGTAAAATCAGTAATACTTATGTTGATTGCTTGCTCAGTTTATTCTTGGGCGATTATCATTGAAAAATTTAAATTATTTAAAAAAATTAACATAGAGTCTGAAGAATTTGAAGAAAAGTTTTGGAAATCAAAATCTGCAGAAACATTTTATAATAGCTTACCTGCTAATTTAGAAAATCCTATGGGATTATTATTTAAAGACTCAATGCAAGTTTTGTTAAAATCTAAATCGAAATTAAATCTAAATGAAAGAATGAGTAGTATGTTGGAAGTTAACATTGAAAAACAAATGTCAAAACTTGATAAAGGCTTTACTTTTTTAGCCACTGTTGGTTCTACAGCTCCCTTTATTGGATTGTTTGGGACGGTCTGGGGAATAATGAATTCATTTCAATCAATTGCAATTTCTAGAAATACAAGTTTAGCAATTGTTGCACCAGGTATTGCTGAAGCGCTTTTTGCAACTGCGCTTGGTTTATTGGCAGCTATACCAGCTGTTGTTGCTTATAATAAATTTAACAATGATTCCAAGAAGTACTTACAAAAATTAGAAAATTTTTCTAAAAGATTTTTATCAATAATTTAAAATGGCTTTTAAACTCAATCGTTCATCCAAAGAACCCATGAGTGAAATTAATGTCACGCCTTTTGTAGATGTAATGTTGGTTTTGTTAATTATTTTTATGGTAACAGCTCCATTACTAACTGTTGGGGTGCAAGTTGATTTACCTGAAAGCTCAGCTGACTCATTACCAGAAGAACTAGAACCACTAACACTATCTATTAATTCTAAAGGAGAAATTTTTATTCAAGAATCTAAAGTTGAATATGATAAAATCATAGCAAAAATATTAGCCGTATCTAAAAATAGAACTGATACAAGAATTTATGTTAGAGGAGATAAGTCAATAAATTATGGGCGTGTTTTAGAAATAATGGGTATGTTATCGGGATCGGGATTTACAAAGGTAGCATTAATTTCTGAGCCTTATAAGGAAAGGTAGTTTAGGTGAATAGAAGTATCGTTATTTCTTCTGGTTTTCATATTTTTATGATTATAATTACAGCAATGAGTTTGCCATTTTTGTCAAAAAAACCTATTGATCTCCCTCCATTAGTTTCTGTGGAACTTATTCAAATCTCAGATCAAACAAACATTCCTTTTGCACCAAAAGCTAAAAAAATTATTGAAAAAGTTAAAGAAAAAGAAAAAAAATTAGTATCTGAGCAAGCTCCACCTAAAATAGTAAAAAAAGTAAAGCCAGATGCAATTCCTTTGCCTGATGAAAAAATAGATAAGATAAAAAAGATCAAAGACAAAAAACAAAATCCAGAAAAAATAGATAATGAAGTTAAGCAAGTTTCTGAATTTGAAAAAGACGAGTTATTTGACCCTAGTAATATCGCAGCTTTAATTGATAAATCAAAAGTTGAAAGTGCTGAAGTCACAGACAAAACTGATAAAATAACTCAAGACCAAGAAAAAAATATTGATTTTGCTGGATTATCATTAAGTGAAGAGGATGCTTTAAAAGCTCAAATCTTTGGATGTTGGAGCATCCCATTAGGTTTACCTTACGATCAAAATTTGTTAGTTAGAATTAAGTTACAATTAAAACCAGATGGCTCTATTATAAGGTCAGAGATTCTTGACCACGCTAGAATGAATAAACCTGGTCAAGGATTTTATAAAGTATTGGCTGAAAGTGCTTTAAGAGCAATTAAACTATGTCAACCTCTTAGAGTTCCAAGTACAGGTTATGAGAAGTGGAAAGATTTACAATTAAACTTTGATGCAAGAGAAATGTTGGAAGGATAAAATGTTATTTAGATATTTATTATTATTGTTTATTTTATTACCTATTAAATCATTTGCTTTAATTGAAGTTGATATTACTCGAGGTAATTTAAGTCCACTGCCTATCGCAGTCTCACCTTTATCTATAGATGAAAAATCAAAAAAAGATTTCGTAAAAATTTTAAAAAAAGAAAATATTGGATCTGAAATATCTGCAGTTGTTGAAAATAATTTAAGACAATCTGGTTTATTTAATCCACTAAATAAGGATGCATTTCTTCAAAAAGCAGATATTGCAAATTTAAAACCAAGGTTTGAAGATTGGAATTTAATAAAAGCACAGGCCTTAATTACAGGTAAGGTTACTTTAGTTGATGAAAAACTAAGAGTTGAATTTAGACTATGGGATGTTTTAGCTGGAAAAGAAATGATAGCTCTAGCATTCACAACAGTACCAAGTAACTGGAGAAGAGTTGGGCACATAATTACTGATAAGGTTTATGAACGTTTAACAGGTGAAAAAGGATATTTTGATACCAGAATAATTTATGTTGCTGAAGAAGGACCTAAAACTAAAAGAATTAAAAAATTAGCAATTATGGATCAAGATGGTTTTAATAATAAATTTTTAACATTAGGTAATGAGCTGGTTTTGACTCCAAGATTTAATCCTACAAATCAAATGGTTACATATCTTTCTTACTTTAGAAATTTACCTAGAGTTTATTTACTTGATATTGAAACTGGGATGCAAGAAGTTGTTGGTGACTTTCCTGGTATGACATTTGCACCACGATTTTCACCAGATGGAAAAAAAATTATTATGAGCTTTGCCAAAGATGGAAATTCAGACATCTATACTATGGATCTTGAAAATAGAATTGTAGAAAGAATTACAAACCATCCTTCAATTGATACATCTCCATCATATTCTCCTGATGGTAAATATATTACCTTCAATTCTGATAGAAGCAAATATCAACAAATTTACGTAATGAACAGTAATGGAAAAAATGTAAAAAGAATTTCATTTGGTAATGGTTTATATGGAACACCAGTATGGTCACCAAGAGGAGATTTGATTGCCTTTACAAAATTACATAAAGGTAAATTTTATATAGGAGTAATGAGAACTGATGGAACGGGAGAAAGATTGTTGACTGAAAACTTTTACCAAGAAGCACCATCATGGTCTCCAAATGGAAGAGTATTAATTTTTTATAGAGAAACTAAAACTAACTCTAAAGGAGAAGGGTTTTCGGCTAAATTGTGGTCCATTGACCTTACTGGTTACAACGAAAGACTAGTAGAAACAAAAACAGACGCATCTGACCCATCGTGGTCATCATTATTAAGTAAATAATTGCTAAATAGCTTGATTTTTTAACTTGAAACATCTACTTAGTTGTGAAAAAGTAAGTAATTCAAACTAAGTATTAAGGAGCAAAAATGTATTTAAGCAAGATTTTAAAAAATGGTTTTCTAGTTTTATTAGCAAGTTTAGTACTGTCAGCTTGTGCTACCCAACAAAAATCAACAGGACAAATGCAAGGTGATGTTTACACTGGAACAGATACAGTAGAATATTTAGCATCAGGTGTTCCTGATAGAGTTTTCTTTGCAACAAATGAGATAGTTTTAACAACAGCTTCAAGAGAAACTTTAAGAAAACAAGCTGCGTGGTTAAGAAAAAATTCAAAAATAAATATAGTATTAGAAGGACATGCTGATGAAAGAGGTACAAGAGAGTACAACTTAGCATTGGGTGAAAGAAGAGCTAATTCTGCAAAAGATTACCTAATGACTTATGGAATTTCTTCAAACAGAATTTCAGTATTAAGTTACGGTAAAGAAAGACCTGTAGATTCAAGCTCAAATTCTTTAGCATGGTCAAAAAATAGAAGATCAGTTTCTGTTAAAGCTAATTAATTAAAAACAATTTATAAAAGACCCTGGTGTATTTTTACTAGGGTCTTTTTTTTGCCATCTTTATAATTACTACTCTCTATATGTTTGCTTGTAAAAAATTAATCAAATTTAAAATAACAGCTGTTTTTATTTTATTTAGCAGTATATGCGTTGCAGATAATCATAATCTATATGAAACATTAGAATTAATTCAAAAGGATTTAAAGACACTTGAAAAAGCAGTTTATTCAGGTTCAATCAATATAGGTAATAACTCTGAAAGCTTAAATAAAAAAAATACATCAGACCAGAACTCAGAAGATGTTTTGACAAGACATTTATTGAAATTATCAGAGATTGAAGGTCAGTTTCAAGAGTTAACAAATAAATTTGAGGAGATAAATTTTAAATTAGATAAATTATCTAGCCGACTATCAAAAATTCAGGCTGACAATCAAATAAGATTTGTAGATATAGAAAATTTTATCTCTTCTGAAGATGGGGATAAAAAAATAACCTTTAAAACAAAAAAAAAACTAGAAGAAGCCCTGCCAGGATCTTCGCAACCACAAGATTTAGGATCAATCTCTTATAAAGACACAGATAATAATCAGTCAGCTCAGCAAACACAATCTATAGATACTACATCAACAGTAATAACAGAAACCTTTCAAGCTGAAGAAAAAATACTTCCAAATGAAACACCTAAAAAACAATATGAGTTCGCTACTAGTTTTTTAAAAGTAGGAGATTACAGCACAGCAGAAAGAGCTTTTAGAGAATTTGTATTAACTAACCCAGAAGATAAATTAGCAGGTAATGCTCAATACTGGTATGCAGAAACATTTAGAATTAGACAGCTTTACACTGATGCAGCCTCAGCTTATCTTGAAGGATATCAGAAATATCCAAAAGGTGAGAAGGCTCCTATAAATTTATTAAAACTTGGTGTATCAATGGTTCAGATTGGAGAGAAAAAGCAAGGTTGTAAAATGATTGATGCAGTAGAAAAACAATACCCTAAAGCAAATCAATCCGTGCTTCAAAAAGCAAAGTATGAATCAAAAAAGTTTGAGTGCACAAAGCAAAACTCATAAAAAAATTCTTAGTTACCTTAAAGATAAAGAAATACTTAGAATATTTAATGAATTTGAAAACTCACTAAATGTTAAAAATAAATTTGCTGTAGCTGTGTCTGGAGGACCTGATAGTTTAGCATTAGCTTTTCTAGCAAAATGTTTTGCAATAAAAAATTCTGTGGATGTAAAGTATCTTATAGTTGATCACAAACTGCGTAAAGAATCATCAACAGAAGCAAAGAATGTTGTCATGATTTTAAAAAAGATTGGTGTTAGTTGCAAAATTTTAGTCTGGAAGGGAAAAAAACCATCTTCCAATATTCAATCAGCAGCAAGAGATAAAAGATATTCATTATTAGTTGAAGAATGCAAAAAAAATAAAATTAAAAGTATTTTATTAGGGCATCATTTAGACGACCTGTTTGAAAATTTTTTAATTAGAATTTTGAGAGGAAGTGGATTGAATGGATTAATTTCTCTTAATAAAAATACAAAATATAAAGACAATGATATAAAAGTTTTAAGACCGTTATTGGATATAGAAAAAAAAAACTTAACTTATTTATCGAAAAAAATATTCAATTTATACATTAATGATCCTTCTAATAAAAATGAAAATTTTAAAAGAATTAGAATTAGAAATTTAATGAGCTCACTTGAAAAAGAAGGACTAAATAAAAAAAAATTTTTACTCACAATTAATAATTTAAAAGATTCCAATAAATCAATCAAATTTTATGTAGATAAAAATATAGAAAAAAATTCTATTTATTTAAAAAAAAAAAATTCATTTATTTTGAACTTAAATTTTTTTGATCAAGCGCACGAAGTGATTTTTAGATCTTTAACAAAAATAATTCAAAAAATAGGAGAAAAATACTACCCGGTTAGAGGTAAAAGCATTAGTGAACTAATCAAAAAAATTAAATCATATTCATTTACAAAAGTAACGTTGGGTGGCTGCTTTATTGAAAAAATAAATAAAAGTATATTAATATCCAAAGAAAATTAGCTTTAAGGTTAAATTTTGTAACAATTTGACACTTGTTTAATTAATAATAATTCTTATCTTATACTCATGAATATAAAAAATTTAGCAATGTGGGCTGTAATTGTTTTTTTAACCATTGGCCTTTATAATATGTTTAAAAACCCGCAAGCTAATGTTAGGAATAGTAATCCAATTATATTCTCAGAATTTTTAACAGCAGTAGATAATGGTGAAGTAGTTAAAGTTGAAATTCAAGGTAACAATATTAGAGGAGTTCTTTCTAATGGAAATAATTTTTCAACATACTCACCAAATGATCCAAATTTAATTGAAAAGTTATCAACTAAAGGAGTAAGTATTTCAGCTGCACCGATTGAAGACAAAATGCCATCACTATTTGGTGTCTTGTTATCATGGTTTCCAATGTTGTTGTTAATTGCGGTATGGATCTTTTTTATGAGACAGATGCAAGGAGGCAAGGGTGGAGCCATGGGCTTTGGTAAATCTAAAGCAAAAATGATGAACCAATTAAAAGGTAAGGTAACATTTGATGATGTTGCTGGAGTAGAGGAAGCTAAAGAAGAAGTTGAAGAAGTTGTTGAATTTTTAAAAGATCCAAAAAAATTTAGTAGACTTGGAGGCAAGATACCAAGGGGATGCTTATTAGTTGGACAACCAGGAACTGGTAAAACTTTACTTGCTAGAGCAATAGCTGGAGAAGCTGGGGTTCCATTTTTTACAATATCAGGATCAGATTTTGTTGAAATGTTTGTTGGTGTTGGAGCTTCAAGAGTAAGAGATATGTTTGAACAGGGTAAGAAAAATTCTCCTTGTATTATTTTTATCGATGAAATAGATGCGGTTGGAAGAAGTAGAGGTGCGGGACTTGGTGGTGGAAATGACGAAAGAGAACAAACTTTAAATCAATTATTAGTTGAGATGGATGGCTTTGAAACTAATGAAGGAGTAATAATTATTGCAGCAACAAACAGACCAGACGTATTAGATCCAGCACTTTTAAGACCAGGTAGGTTTGATAGACAAGTAGTTGTTGGTCTCCCAGACATCATTGGAAGAGAAAAAATATTAAAAGTACATATTAAAAAAATTAAAATGGCTCCAGATGTAAATTTAAGAACTATTGCAAGGGGAACCCCAGGTTTTTCAGGAGCAGATTTAGCCAATATTGTCAATGAAGCAGCATTGTTAGCAGCAAGAAAAAATAAAAGAATAGTTACTTTAAATGAGTTTGAAGAAGCTAGAGATAAAGTAATGATGGGTTCTGAGAGAAGATCAATGGTGATGACAGAAGAAGAAAAAACTTTAACTGCTTATCATGAAGCAGGACACGCAATTGTAACCATTAATGAAGATGCAGCTCACCCTATTCATAAAGCAACAATCATTCCAAGAGGTAGAGCTTTAGGAATGGTTATGCAGCTACCAGAAAGAGATGAATTATCGCAAACAAGGGAACAACTTCATGCGCAATTAGCAATTGCAATGGGTGGAAGAGTTGCTGAAGAAATAATTTTTGGTGATGATAAAGTGACTACTGGGGCATCGAGCGATATAGAGCAAGCAACAAAAAGAGCAAGAGCCATGGTAATGAGAGCTGGCTTGAGCAAAGAATTAGGACCAGTTGCATATGGAGAAAATGAAGAAGAGGTATTTTTAGGAAGATCTGTAGCCAGAACCCAAAATATGTCTGAAGAAACATCAAGAAAAGTGGACATGGAAATAAGAAAAATTGTAGATAAAGGTTATGAAAGAGCAAGAAAAGTATTAACAGAAAAAATAGATGATTTACATAAATTAGCTAAAGCACTTTTAACTTATGAAACTTTATCCGGTGAAGAAATTGAGAATTTGATAAACAAAAATATTTTTCCAACAAATAAAGAAGATTTAAAAGTAAAAGATGATGACAAAGGTTCGGCTCTAGGGTCAATGGGGCTTAAGCCAAAAATAGTTCATTAATAATATAATGAAAAAATATTACACAAGAGTGTGTAATTTTTATTATGGTAATAAGTCAATCAAATTAATTAATCAAAAAAAAACATTACCATTAAATGGAAATAAAGAAATTTCATTTGATCAAATTGAAATTCTTTCTAGAAATTCAAAAAAATTAATTAATATTAAAGATATTAAAAAATTACCATACCTTATAAAAAAAAAAATTAATGAGGATCTAAGAATTGTTATTAAAAAAAATAAAAATTTTTCTAATTTAAATTTTAAAAAAATTCCAAATATAATGGGCATACTAAATCTTACACCTGACAGTTTTTCAGATGGGGGAAGATTTAATAATAAAAATAAAGCTTTTCAGCATGCACTTAATTTATCTAAATCAGGAGTAGATATTATAGATATAGGGGGAGAGTCAACTAGGCCTGGATCAAAAGCTATATCAAGTAAACAGGAATGGAGTAGAATAAAAGATACACTTAAAACTATAAATGAAAAAATGACCTTATCTTTAGATACTCGAAAATCAGATATTATGGAAAAAGGTATTAAGCACAAAGTTAAATTAATTAATGATATATCAGGTTTAAGTTATGACAAGCAGACAATTAGTGTTTTAAAAAAATATAATACACCGTTTGTAATTCAACACATACAAGGGACACCAGAAACCATGCAACAGAATCCAAAGTATAAAAATGTGTTGTTAGATATTTATGATTTCTTTCAAAAAAAAATTAAATTTGTAAGGTTGAATGGCATTAAGCATAATAACATTATACTTGACCCAGGAATAGGTTTTGGAAAAAATTTGAAACATAATATGAACTTGATTAGTAATATTTCTATTTTTCATACACTTGGTTTTCCTATAATGCTTGGTCTTTCTCGAAAAAGATTTATTAAAGATTTATCTGGGGAAAATGACACAAAAGAAAGACTAGGAGGTACAGTTGGCTCATCACTATTTGCAATGATGCAGGGTGTTCAGGTTTTAAGAACTCATGATGGGAATGAATTAATACAAGGTTTAAAAGTTTTTAAAAATCTAATAAAAAATTAATGACAAAAAAATATTTTGGTACAGATGGAATAAGAGGCCCTGTTAATAGTAAGAATATTAATGGAGACATGTTTTTTAAATTTGGTTTAGCTGCAGGAACTTTTTTTAAAAATCAAAAAAAAAACAAACAAACGGCCATTATTGCAAAAGACACTAGGCTGTCAGGCTATACTTTAGAACCAGCACTTGTGTCTGGTCTCACATCAGCAGGAATGCACGTTTATACACTTGGTCCCTTACCAACAAATGGGCTTGCAATGTTAACTAGATCAATGAAAGCTAACATGGGAATAATGATAACTGCATCTCATAATCCATATTATGATAATGGTTTAAAATTATTTGGACCAGATGGATTGAAGTTATCAGATAAAATAGAAAAAAAAATTGAAAGCTTGATTGATAAGAAAATAGACAATCAACTTTCTAAACCAAAAGCTCTTGGAAGAGTTAAAAGATTAGAAAATGGAAATGAAAAATATATCAAAATACTTAAAAAAAATTTTCCAAAGAATTTTAGTTTAAAAGGTTTAAACATAGTTATCGATTGTGCTAATGGTGCAGGCTATAAATCAGGCCCACAACTATTAAGATCTCTTGGGGCAAAAGTGTTTTCTATTGGTGTTAAACCTAATGGCTTAAATATAAATGATAAATGTGGATCGACATTTCCAAAGAAAATAAAATCAGCAGTCAAAAAAAATAAATCACACATTGGAATCGCTCTAGATGGTGATGCTGATAGAATTATTATGTGTGATGAAAAAGGAAATATTATAGATGGTGATCAAATTATAGCAGCTCTAGCAACTAGATGGAAAAATAAAAAAATGTTAAGAGGAGGAGTTATTGGCACTTTAATGTCTAACTATGGATTAGAAAAGTTTTTTAAAGCATGTAAAATTAAATTTATAAGAGCAAATGTTGGTGATCGTTATGTAAAAGAAAAAATGCAAAAAAATAATTTTAATCTTGGTGGTGAACAATCTGGTCATATTATATTAGGAAAATTTGCAACTACAGGGGATGGCTTGTTGGTTGCGCTTGAGGTTTTATTTGCATTAAAAAAAGGTAAGAAAGCAAGTAATTTTTTTAATGTTTTTAAAAAAACACCTCAAATTTTAGAAAATGTAACAGTAAAAAATAAAGATATTATTAATAGCTCAAATGTAAAAAAATCAATAAAAATTGCAAATCATTTTATGAAAGGCCAAGGAAGAATGTTGATAAGAAAATCTGGAACTGAACCAAAAATTAGAATAATGGGAGAAAGTAATAATAAAAAATTACTTGAAAAGTGTATTTATATAATTAAAAAAACAATTAAGTAAATTGAAACCAAAATCCAAAATATTAATTATAGCAGGTTCAGATTCATCAGGTGGTGCGGGTATACAAGCTGATATAAAAACTATTACAGCCCTGGGATCATATGCAATGACTGCAATTACTGCTGTAACAACCCAAAACACTACGGGTGTTAAATCTATTTTCCCAGTTGACCCTGCTGAAATTTCAAATCAAATTAAGTTTACGTCTAAAGATATCAGGCCAGATACTATTAAGATTGGGATGCTCCATTCAGCAGAAGTAATAAGGTCTGTAATTCGCTCATTAGATTATATTAATGTTAAGAAAATAATTTTAGACCCTGTTATGGTTGCAAAAGGGGGAGCTAAATTGATTAATAATAAAGCAATTAAATTGTTAAAAAATCAATTAATAAAAAGAGTTAGTTTGATAACACCGAATATTCCTGAAGCAGAGATATTAACTGATACTAAAATAAAAACACAAGAGGATATGATTTTTGCAGCAAGTGTATTGATTGGATTAGGAGCAAAAAATGTTTTTATAAAAGGAGGACATCTGCGATCTAAAATGGTTTGTGACATTTTTGTTAATAAAAAACAGATTAATGTTATAAAAAATAGAAGAATTGCAACCAGCAATACACATGGCACTGGATGTACTTTATCATCTGCAATTTCTGTATTTTTTTCATGTGGAAAAACTCTAAAGAAATCTTGTGAGCTGGCAACTAAATATGTAAATCATTCCATAAGATCTAACCTTAATTATGGTAAAGGTCATGGTCCAATAAACCATTTAAGCTCAATTGTTATAAAAAAAAAATTTAGATAATGAAAAATGTAGTTGTTGTTGGTTCACAATGGGGAGACGAAGGAAAGGGTAAAATAGTTGATTGGTTATCAGACCAAGCAGATGTCGTTATTCGTTTTCAGGGAGGCCATAATGCGGGACATACTTTAGTCATTGATGGGGTCACTTATAAATTAAGGTTGCTTCCATCAGGAATAGTTAGAAAAAATAAAATATCAATTATAGGAAATGGTGTTGTAGTAGACCCTTGGGCATTACTTGAAGAAATTGAAGAGATAAAATCTAAAGGTGTTGAAGTAAGTGTAGATAATTTTATAATTTCAGAGTCAGCAAATCTTATATTACCATTTCATAGAGAAATGGATGAAATAAGAGAAGATGCGGCTGGTAAAAGTAAAATAGGAACCACTAGACGTGGAATAGGACCAGCGTATGAGGATAAGGTTGGAAGAAGATCTATTAGGGTTATGGATTTAAGATCTGAGAGCAATCTTGATCATAGATTAGAGACAGTATTATTACATCACAATGCAATTAGAAAAGGATTAGGAAAGAAAGTATATAAAAAAGATCAACTTAAAAAAGAGCTTTTGAAAATAGCACCAGAAATATTAAAATTTTCACAACCAGTTTGGCTTAGAATTGATGAATATAAGCGACAAAAAAAAAAAATATTATTTGAAGGAGCACAGGGAATTCTATTAGATGTTGACCATGGAACATACCCCTTTGTTACATCATCAAATACAGTTGCATCTAGTGCGGCCACTGGCACAGGGTGTGGACCCAATTCAATTAATTATGTCCTTGGAATAACAAAAGCTTATACTACTAGAGTAGGTGAAGGACCTTTTCCAACAGAATTAACTGACAATACTGGCGAGTTACTTGGTTCCAGAGGAAAAGAATTTGGAACAGTCACAAGCAGAAAAAGAAGATGCGGATGGTTTGATGGAGTTCTGGTTAGGCAGACAATTAAAATTTCTGGGATTGATGGAATAGCACTTACTAAGCTTGATGTTTTAGATGAATTGGATGAAATTAAAATGTGTGTTGAATATGAACTTGATGGAAAAAAATTAGATTATCTTCCAGCAGCAGTTGAAGACCAACTAAAAATAAAACCAATTTATAAAACATTCCCTGGATGGAAAACACCAACTAATGGAATAAAGAATTTAGAATCACTACCAGAGAATGCAAAAAAATATATTTATGCTTTAGAAGATTTTATTGGAACTAAAGTTTCAAGTATCTCAACAAGTCCAGAGCGAGAAGATACTATACTCTTAGAAAATCCTTTTGAAATTTAATTAACTGGAAGTAAGTTTTTCGATTTAGCAGAAATAAGCATATGTTTTTGAAGTTTCTCAAAAGCCTTATTTTCAATCTGTCTTATTCTTTCTCTGCTAATTTTATATTTTTTACTTAAATCTTCAAGTGTTGTTGGGTCATCATTTAATCTCCTCGAATATAAAATTTCTCTTTCCCTATCGTTAAGAATCTTTATTGAATTTTTTAATAGATCTTTTCTTTGTTTAATTTCTTCTTGGTGGGCAAATTTAAGCTCGTGGTCTAGTTCTTTGTCTACCAACCAATCTTGCCATTCGTCACCATCTTCGCCTACTTGTGCGTTTAAAGAAAATTCTTTGCCTGACAATCTTCTATTCATCGAAACAACCTCATTTTTACTAACATCTAGTTTATTAGCTATTTCACTAACGTGTTCTGGTCTTAGGTCTCCTTCAGATTGAGGTGCAATCTGGTTCTTTATTTTTTTTAAATTAAAAAATAATTTTTTTTGAGCTGTAGTAGTCCCAATCTTTACTAAACTCCAAGATCTTAATATATATTCTTGAATAGAAGCTTTAATCCACCACATAGCATATGTTGCTAATCTAAAGCCTTTTTCAGGTTCAAATTTTTTAACAGCTTGCATTAAGCCAACGTTACCTTCAGAAATCATTTCATTAACAGGAAGACCATAACCTTTGTATCCCATAGCAATTTTTGCAACAAGTCTAAGGTGGCTAGTTACAAGTTTTTCAGCTGCTTTAACATTGCCAGTAGTCTTCCAATTTTTAGCTAACATATATTCTTCTTCAGCAGCGAGCATTGGAAATTTTTTAATTTGATCAAGATAAGCTGATAAACCACCTTCATTAGAAAGTGCAGGAAGATTATTGTTCATTATTGTAGCCATAATACATGATTATTTAGTCAACTATATTAATATTTCAATACTTTATTTGTTCGTATTTCTAAGCAATTGAAGAATATTTTCAAGATCTTGTGGCAAAATTGAGGAGAAGATCATTTCTTCATTAGTTTTAGGGTGAATAAATCCTAAAGTTTTTGCATGAAGAAATTGTCTATCTAATTTATAAATCAAATTTTCTAAATTTGTGTCGATATTTTTAAGTTTTTTATACTTTTTTTTATACTTACCATCTCCCATTATACTATTTCCCAAATGAGTCATATGGACTCTAATTTGATGAGTTCTACCGGTTTCAAGTCTACACTCAACTAAACTTAATGTAGGTGTTTTGTCGTTTTCAAAAATTTCTAGAGTTTTATAATTAGTGATTGCCCTTTTCCCCTTTGAACTACTGACTTCCATCATTTGTCTATTTTTTGAACTTCGAGTTATAAAAGTGTCAATCTTACCAGTGGAAGGTCTAAGTTTGCCCCAAATTAATAATTGATAAACTCTTGTAATTGTATGTTCACTAAATTGAATAGATAAATTTTCATGTGTTTCATTATTTTTTGCAATGACAATTAATCCTGAAGTGTCTTTGTCGATTCTATGAACAATGCCTGGGCGAAGCTCTTCACCAATTGTTGAAAGGGCATCTTTATTATAATGCATTAAAGCATTTACAATTGTTTTGTCATAATTTCCAGCTCCAGGGTGCATAATAATTCCAGAAGGTTTATTAATTACTAGCAAGTCATCATCTTCATGAACTATCTCTAGTTTAAAATTATAAGGTTTTAATGATGCTTCCGAAGGTTCTGGTATTAGAAGAGTTATTTCGTCACCAGCAGATACTTTTTTAGAAGGACTATTAACTACTTTATTATTCAATTTTAATTTTTCTTTTAAAATTAAATTTTTTATTCTAGTTCTACTAATTAGTTTTTCTCTTTTATTAATTAAAACATCAACACGAAGATTGGTTTCGCCTGATTCAACAATTAAATTAATGTTTTTTTCCATAAAATATAATATTAATACTAAATGCGCCGCTAGCTCAACTGGATAGAGCACCAGATTTCGAATCTGGGGGTTATAGGTTCGACTCCTATGTGGCGCACCAATTATTAAGCATTAATTCAATATTTTTATACGAGGCATCAAGTTTTACTTTTTTTAAAAAAAGTTAATTTACAGCGACAATTACTAGTAGTATTTTATTGTAATGACAACATATAAGATCTTTACATGTCGAACATAGATGCAAAAGAATTATTTGATAAAGGAATAGAATATTTTAAGCAAAATCAATTATCTCAAGCACAAGAAAATTTTGAAAAAGCATTAAAATTAGCACCAGATAGAATTTCTATATTAGAAAATCTTGCAATAGTTTATTACTCAAATAGTAGATTTTTAGATACAGAAAATATATTGAATAGAATAATTAAATTAGGCACTAATTCATCTAGGATCTTTAATTTAATGCTTAAGGTTTTGAAAAAACAAGGAAAAATAAAAGAATTAAAATTATATTTAACTAAAGAATTAAATAAAAAAAAATTAGATTCAAAATATAAAATTTTAAATGAATTTTTATACCCAAATTTTTTTGATAATGAAAAAGAAGTCGAAACAACAAGACAAGATTATGAAAATTCAATTGATGAATTGGAAAAAGAAAATGATATAAAATTAAAGATAGATAGTGATTTGATAGATCCTCCAATTTTTTATATTTCGTATGATCGATATGAAAATTTAAGTATCAATAAAAAAATTGTTAATTTATATAGAAAATTTTACCCTGAGTTAAATCAGAGTCATATAACAAAAGAAAAAAATGATAAAATAAAAATTGGTTTTTTATCAGAATTTTTTACTAATCATACAATTGGAAAACTATATAAAGGTATTATTTTTAATTTAAATCCAAAAAAATTTGATGTTTTTATTTTCCACTCTCAAAATACCATTAAATCAAAACGTCATACTGAATTTTGGGAGTCAGAAATTTTATTAAATATACACAATATAATATTACCTAATAATTTTAGTGAAAAAGTAAAAACTATAAATCAACAAAATTTAGATATTGCCTTTTTCCCTGATATTGGAATGTCTTCTGAGTTCTATTTTCTTTCATATATTAGGTTTGCTAAAATACAAATGACCTCATGGGGCCATCCTGTTACAACTGGTAATAGTTCAATAGATTATTTTTTATCATCAAAATTACTTGAAACAAAAGATAGTCAAAAATATTTTTCTGAAAAATTAGTATCAACCAATTATTTACCAATGTTTTTTTACAAGCCAATGATTAGTAAAAAACTACAAAAAAATGAAATTATAAAAAAAAATATTTATTTCTGTTCTCAAAGTTTAATCAAAATTCGTCCTAGTTTTGATTTAATAGTTAAAAAGATTTTAGAAAAAGATAAGAAAGCAAAAGTATTATTTATAAAAGATAAAAATCAAATATTTAGTAAAAAGTTATATGATAGATTAAAAAAAAATTTATCATCTAATATAGATAGAATATTTTTTTTAAACCAACTAAGCGAAGAAAATTATATAAATCAATGTGGAAGTGCATCAGTATTGCTTGACCCATTATACTTTGGTTCTGGTAATAGTTTTTATGAATCAATGTTTTATGGAACTCCCACAATTACAATGCCAACCAATAGTCTAAAAAGTAGCGTTGTTTCAGGTGCCTACAAACAAATGAAAATTGAAAATCCACCAGTAGTAAAAAATGTAGAGGAATATGTAGATAAGGCAATCGAAGTTGCAAATTTGAATGAAGAAACTATGCACAATAATAAAAATTATTATTCTGAAAGTGCTAATGCCCACTTATATGAAAATAAAAAATTCATTTTGGAATTAGAAATACTTTTAACAGATATTTATTTGCAGCATCAATAAGTAAAATATTAAATCTATTCACCAATATTTATCAAAGATCCCTTTTTTCTAGCTTGTGCAAAAGAATAATAAAATATTGAAATTGCTATGGTTAAATAAATTATATTTAAATAAAAAGCTTTAATTATATTTTCTAAAATAAAATTTTGATTAATGAGTATATTCCTAGTTTCTTCAAATATATAAACCAAAGGAAGACCAAGAGCAATGGATTGAAAAATTTCTGGTAAAGTTTCTAAAGGATAGTACACGCACCCAAAGGGTGCCAATAAAAATAAGGTGGACCAAGAAATATTTTCAAAAGATGGGCCAAATCTTAACAATCCTGCAGAAACCAATAAACCCAATGAGATGCCAAAAATATATAAACTTAAAAAAAGAAAAAATAAAGGTATACCTAAATTTAATAAAGAAATTCCAAAAAGAGGAGAAGTTAGAAGTATTGCTGGCACCAGTCCTATTAGAGCTCTAATTAAAGCTGTAAAGACTAGAGATGTTATTATTTCGCTTATTCTCATTGGTGCGATAAATAAATTGGTAAAATTTCGACTCCAAATCTCTTCTAAAAATAAAATATTAAAACCAATACTTGTTCTAAATAAAAAATCGTAAAGAATAGCACAAGAAAGAATCACCCCAACTGCACCATTGTAGTATGTGCTATGTGCTGCAAAAAAATTAGAGATGAAACCCCATAAAGTAATCTGTATTACAGGCCAGTATATTAGATCTAAAATTCTTGGAAAAGATTGTGTAATTAAAAAAAAATGCCTTAAAAAAAGACCATAAATTCTATTAAAACTCATTCTTATTCCTTACAAGTTGCAAAAAAACTTCTTCCAAATTTTCTCTACCATGTTTTTTTATTAATTTTTCAGGTGTTCCACTATCAATTATAATTCCATCTTTCATCATTAATATAGAGTCACACAATCTTTTAACTTCATTCATATTATGTGAAGCAAGAAGAACAGATATTTTTTTTTCTTTCTTATAATTTTCTAAAAATGTTCTAATAAAATCGCCTGTTTCAGGATCTAATGAAGCAGTGGGCTCATCTAGTAAAAGAACCGTTGGATCGTTTATTAAAGCTTTTGCCAAACTTACTCTATTTTTTTGACCAGAAGAAAGTTCTCCAGTCACATTATTTAAAAAATCTTCTAATCTTAATTCTTTTGAAAGAAAATTAATTCTCTCACTTAAACCTTCAACACTATATAATTTTCCATAAACAATTAAATTTTGCTTCACAGTTAATTTTTTAGGTAGTTCAATATATGGTGAAATAAAATTCATTTTATGAAGAAGTGAAATCCTATGTTTTTCAATATCCAAACCATTAATAAGGATTTGACCACTCGATGGCTTTAATAGACCAAGTATCATAGCAATAGTAGTGGTTTTTCCACATCCATTGGGTCCCAGCAAACCAACAATCTCATTTTCGTTAATCTTAAAGCTTATGTTTTTAACAGCCTTTTTTAATTTATATGATTTTGATATATTTATAACTTCTATAGAATTGAGCATAAGAGTTTTAAAATTTTGATGCTCTTTTTAGCCTATCATTTATTGTCTGTCCAATTCCAAAATTTCGAATTTTCTCTACAGCTATAGATTTATATCCTTTATTTTTTATTTTTCTTAAAAATGAATATAAATTTCTTGCAGCCTCTTCCAAATCATTTTTTTTACTTAAATAAAAATAATCAGAATTTTTATTTTTCTTTTTTTTTAATAAAATAAAAGCTTCATTTTTTTTAGGTTTTAAGACGTTCATTCTTAGAGGGATGCCAGGAGAATAATGAAGACGTGATTGGCCAGGAGAATTTTTTTTTTTTGGATTTATATGTATTTTAATTTTTGTATTTAAAACTTTTTCTATTCTTGTAACCTCTAAACCACCCAATCTAAGTATTGTAGGGTTTTTTCTTAAATCTATTATTGTTGATTCAACTCCAATTTTACATTTACCACCATCTAAAATATATTTAATTTTATTACCAAAATCTTCTTTAATATCAGTTGCCTTCACTGCACTTAATTTCGTTGTGATATTTGCACTTGGAGCTGCTATTGGATAATCTAGCTTTCCTAATAATTTTCTAAAAGTTAAATGTTTAGGAAATCTTACAGCTAAATTATTTTTTTTATTAGTGACAACTTTTGATATTTTGGAGTTTTTTGTTAAGTTTAATACATATGTTAAGGGACCAGGGGAAAATTTTTTATAAAGCTTAAGAAAGTTATCATTTATTAGACAATCTTTTCTCAAATCATTAATATTGGAGTAATGAACAATCAAAGGGTTAGATTTAGGTCTTTTTTTCAATTTATATATTTTTTTAACAGCATAATTTGAGTAAGCGTTTGCGGCTATTCCGTAAACAGTTTCTGTAGGCACACCTATACAGCAATTTTTATCAAGGTATTCCTTAGCTTTTTTGATATTTGATTGATTAAGTTTCATGTATTAGTAATTAGTATTATATGAATGAAAAAATTTTACCAGACGATAATAGCTCTCAATCACTAGAAGAATTAACAAATGATGTAAACAACATTATAGAGTTACTGGAGAATGAAAAAGATCTTCAAAATTCAATTGAAAATTATCAAAAATTAATAAAATTAAATAATACTATTGAAAAAAAATTTCAAAAAGATTCAAAACAAATTAGCGAAAAAACAAAACAAAAAATTAGCAGTATAGTTAATAAAAAAAATGAAAAATAAACTTACCAAAATCATTAAAGACACTAATATATTTTTAAAAGATTTTATTAAAAAACAAAAAACAACAGAACTAATTCGACCTATGAGCTATGGTTTGTTTTCTGGTGGAAAAAAAATGAGATCAAAGATCTTATTGGATATAGGTTTATTATTTAAAATTGATTATAAAACTTTGATAAGTATTGCAGCATCTGTTGAGTGTATACATGCATACTCTCTAATTCATGACGACTTACCATGTATGGATAATGACAGCTTGCGAAGAGGAAAGCCTTCTACACATATAAAATTTGGGGAATCGACTGCTGTATTAGCAGGTAACTCCCTTTTAACAATGGCGTTTGAAATTTTAGCTAGTACAAATTTGAAAATAGATAATAGTGCTAAATTAGTTCTAATAAAAAAACTTTCTGAGTGCTCAGGACATTTAGGTATAGCAGGAGGGCAATTTCTTGATTTAAAATTTGAAAAAAAAAAAATTTCAAAAAAAAGAATTATAGATATGGAAATTAAAAAAACAGGAAAACTTTTTAGTTTTTGCTGTATGGTTCCTTTAATTATCAGAAAAAAAAAAATAAAAGATATTAAATTTTTTGAGAAAATAGGATCTAATATTGGTTTATTATTTCAAATTGCTGATGATTTAATTGATTTTAAAGGCTCATCTAAAATTGCAGGAAAAAAAACTAGAAAAGATGAAAAAAAAGGAAAAGCTACGCTTATAAGTTTACTTGGATACAAAAATGCGATTAAATATAGTTATGAAATAAAATCTAAAATTGTTAATGATTTAAAAAAATATAGATTATATTCCAAAAATATTAATGAAACTTTAGATTACATTTTAACAAGAAATAAATGACACAAAATTATAAATTTTTAAAAGATATAAATTTCCCCCCAGATATTAAAAAAATTTCTGAAAGTAATCTGCAAGAATTGTCTGATGAAGTCAGAAAAGAAATGATAAGTGCGGTATCTGAAACTGGAGGCCATTTAGGAGCAGGCTTAGGTGTAGTTGAATTAACAGTTGCACTACATTATATATTTGATACGCCAAATGATAAGTTAATTTGGGATGTTGGGCACCAAACTTATCCACATAAAATTTTAACAGGAAGAAAAAATAAAATTAGAACATTAAGACAAGGTAACGGACTATCTGGATTTACTAAAAGATCTGAAAGTGAATACGATTCTTTTGGTGCGGCTCATAGCTCAACCTCTATCTCTGCAGCATTAGGAGTTGCAGAAGCAAATAAATTATCAAAAAAATCAAACAATGTAGTTGCTATTATTGGCGACGGAGCAATTAGTGCGGGTATGGCTTATGAAGCTATGAATAACGCTGGTGCCTCAAAGACTAAAATTATTGTAATATTAAATGATAATGACATGTCTATTGCAAAACCAGTTGGTGCAATGAGAACTTACTTAGCAAAACTATTATCTGGAAAAGTATATTTTAGTTTAAGAGAAACATTTAAATTAATAACTTCAGCTTTTTCAAAAAGATTTAGTGCAAAAGCTGGTAAGGCAGAAGATTTTTTAAGATCAGCTGTCACAGGAGGAACACTTTTTAATTCTTTGGGGTTTCATTATATAGGACCAATAGATGGGCATGATATGCAGGTTCTTTTACCAATATTAAGAAATGCTAGAGATACTAAGCATGAAGGGCCAATTATGATTCATATAAAGACTCAAAAAGGTAAAGGCTATTCTTATGCGGAGAAGGCTAATGATAACTATCATGGTGTTTCAAAATTTAACGTAGAAACTGGAGAACAAATTAAAAACAGCACTAATTTACCGGCTTATACAAAAATTTTTGCAAATACCCTTGTTAAACATGCAGAAAGAGATAGTAAAATTGTTGGTATAACAGCAGCAATGCCTGGTGGAACAGGGCTAGACGTTTTTGGGAAACATTTTCCAAAAAGAATGTTTGATGTTGGTATTGCTGAACAACATGGAGTTACTTTTGCAGCAGGTCTAGCAACAGAGGGTTTTAAACCTTATGCAGCCATTTATTCAACATTTTTACAAAGAGCTTATGATCAAGTGGTACATGATGTAGCGATTCAAAGTCTACCTGTCAGATTTGCAATAGATAGAGCAGGTTTAGTAGGAGCAGATGGCCCAACACATGCTGGCTCTTTTGATATTACTTATTTAGCAACCTTACCTAATTTTGTAGTTATGGCCGCAAGTGATGAAGCTGAACTTGTTAGAATGATTAACACCTCAGTAGATATTAACGATCGACCCTGCGCCTTTAGATACCCAAGAGGAACAGGCTTAGGTTTAGTATTGCCTTCAATTGATGAAAAAATTGAAATTGGTAAAGGAAAAATAGTTTTAGAGGGTAAAAAATTAGCTATCTTAAGTCTTGGAACAAGACTTAATGATTGTTTAATAGCAGCTGATAATTTAAAGAAAAAAGGAATTAATATTACAGTAATTGATGCAAGGTTTGCTAAACCATTAGATGAGAATTTGATATGGCAAATTGCTACTGATCATGAGGCATTGATTACTATTGAAGAAGGATCTATAGGAGGTTTTGGTTCCCACGTATCAAATTTTTTATCTGAAAAAAATCTATTAGACAAAGGTTTAAAATTTAGAACAATGATATTTCCTGATAAATTTATAGATCAAGATAAGCCTGAACTAATGTATAAAACAGCAGGATTAGATGCTGAATCTATTTCTGAAAAAGCTTTAGATTTATTAAATTCAAATATTTTTTTACAAAGACAAAAAAAAGATTACTAGCTACACTGAGCTTTATTCATTAAATAGTGATCTAAAAGCACGCAGTTTAACATAGCCTCACCAACGGGAACTGCACGTATCCCTACACAAGGATCATGTCTACCTCTAACTGAAATAGTTGTGTTTTTTCCAAATTTATTTACCGTTTTTCTACTTTTTAAAATTGATGAAGTTGGTTTGACTGCAAAAGAAATAACTATTTCTTGTCCACTTGATATTCCACCAAGAATTCCACCAGCATTATTTGATTTAAATTTTAATTTTTTACCTTTTTGAGAAATTTCATCAGAATTTTGCTCACCAGTTAGTTGTGCTGAATTCATTCCAGATCCAATATTAACGCCTTTGACAGCATTGATGCTCATCATTGCCGAAGCAATATCCATATCTAATTTTGAGTAAATAGGAGCCCCCAAACCTGTTGGAACTCCTCTTGCTCTTACTTCAATAACGGCACCACAAGAAGATCCTGATTTTCTAATATCTAATAAATATTTTTCCCAAAGTTTTACAATAGATTTATCGGGACAGAAAAAAGGATTTTTTCTAATTATTTGATCTTCCCATTTACTTGTGTCACATCTAAGAATTCCTAATTGTGTTACAGCACCAATAACTTTAAATTTTTTTCCAATTTTATTTTCTAAAACTTTTTTTGCTATAGCTCCTGCAGCCACTCTTGCTGCTGTTTCTCTAGCAGAGGATCTACCACCTCCTCTGTAATCTCTAATTCCATATTTTTTAAAATATGTAAAATCTGCATGACCAGGTCTAAATTTATTTTTAATAGTTTCGTAATCTCTAGATTTCATATCCTGATTGTAGATAATTAAAGAAATAGGAGTACCCGTTGTTTTTCCCTCAAATATTCCTGATAAAATTTGAACTTTGTCATCTTCTTTTCTTTGAGTTGTAAATTTTGATTGACCAGGCTTTCTTTTGTTTAGCTCTACCTGAATATCTTGCTCTTTTATATTGATATTTGGTGGACAGCCATCAATTATACAGCCTATAGCTGGGCCATGGGATTCCCCCCAAGTTGTGAAACGAAATAGCTTTCCAAAAGTATTAAATGACATTATTTATATTATATAGATTATTTTGTTAAAATTATGAATCAAAAAAACTCATTAGGGTTGAATAGTTGTTTTTTAGAACTAAAAGACCCAATTGAACTGTTTAAAATTTGGATGGAAGAAGCAAAAATTAGTGAACCAAATGATCCAAATGCGCTTGCTTTAGCTACTGCCAATAGAGACTCCATTCCTTCAGTTAGAATGGTTTTACTGAAAAGTTTTAATCGAGAAGGTTTTGTATTTTATACTAATTTGGAAAGCCAGAAAGGCAAAGAATTAAAAGAAAATCCAAATGCTTCAATGTGCTTTCATTGGAAGAGTTTATTGAGACAAGTAAGAATTAATGGCAAACTTTTTAAAGTAAAGGACGATGTTGCAGATCAATACTATAGTACCAGATCTTACGAAAGTAGAATTGGAGCATGGGCCTCAAAACAAAGCAGCATTTTAGAAAAAAGAAGCGACCTTATTTCTTCAATAGAAAATTATAAGGATAAGTACAAGAAAAGTGTGCCAAGACCATCGCATTGGTCAGGGTGGATTTTGTCTCCATTAGATATTGAATTTTGGTTAGATGGAGAAAATAGAATCCACGAAAGACTTAAATATAAAAAAGATGAAACTGGACATTGGAATAGATCTTTATTAAGTCCTTAAAAATTTCTTTCCAAACTAAAAGAAGTTAAATTTTCTAAAATTATTTTTTCTTTAGATTCTTTAAATATACTTAGAGAGTTTGAAGCAAGATTAATAAAGTAGTCTGCTTTTTTGTAGCATTCACTAATAATTTCGTATTTCTTTATTAAGTTTAAAGTAAAAGAAAGATCAGCATCAGATCTAGTGTCTTGTTTAAAAAATGATTCTATTTTTTTTTTCTCTAAATTATCTATTTTTTGAAATAGCAAAATAATTGGTAGTGTAATTTTACCTTCAAAAAAATCTTTGCCCACTTTTTTTCCAAAAAGTTTTAATTCTGAATTATAATCTAAAGTGTCATCTGCTATTTGAAAAGTTAGTCCAATATTTTTTCCATAAAAATCTAAAGCATCTTTTTCTCTTGTTTGAGTGTTAGAGAGAATTGCTCCTACTTTTGTAGCTGCTGCAAATAAAGCTGCTGTTTTAGAAGAAATTATTTTTAGATAAGTTTCTTCAAGCATATCTACTTCACCTTTATGCTGTAATTGTAAAACTTCACCTTGTGCAATTTGTGCTGAAGTAGAAGATAAAAGTTTCAAAATTTCTAAATTTCCATCTTCAACCATCATCTCAAAACATCGACTTAGTAGGTAGTCTCCAATTAAAATTGAAGATTGATTACCCCAGATAGAATTAGGTGTTTTTTTTCCTCTTCTTAAATCAGCCACATCTATAACATCGTCATGCATAAGAGTTGCACTATGAATTAATTCTACACATGCAGATAGATTAATATCTCTCCCACCTTTTGAGTAGCCACATAATTTTGCAGAACCCAAAGTTAAAAGTGCTCTCAATCTTTTTCCATTAGTTTGAAGGTGATAATCTGTCATTTTTTGGACCAAATCTATATCACTAGTAAGCTTTGATTTTATTTTTTCCTCAACCAAGACAAGTTTTTCATCCACAGATTCTTTTAACTTAAAATAAGAATTATTTATTTGATTTTTAAGCTGGACTACCGTTCCCATATAAAATTAAGTTAGTATAATTAAGTTATATTTATTACTTATCAATTGACGCACCTTAATCTTCAACTATAAGTAGCTTTATATTAAACCAAAATTCTGTAAGGATTAAGAATGTTCTCATTTTTTAAAAAGAAAAAAATAGTAGCTCACATCAAGCTTAATGGTGTAATTGGTAATGCTGGAAAATTTAAACAGGGTATAGACTTTTCAGGCCAACAAGAAATTATAGAAAAAGCTTTTTCTCTTAAAAAAGCAAAAGTTGTAGCAATTACAATAAATTCGCCTGGTGGATCTCCAGTACAATCTCATTTAATTTATGAATTTATTAGAGCTCAAGCTAAAAAAAATAAAAAGAGAGTCATTGTATTTGCTGAGGATGTTGCTGCATCTGGAGGCTACTTAATTGCTTGTGCAGGAGATGAAATATATGCAAACTCTAGCTCAATCATAGGATCTATTGGAGTAATCTATTCTTCCTTCGGTTTTACAGAGTTAATAAAAAAAATTGGCGTAGAAAGAAGAGTTCATACTGCAGGAAAAAATAAAAGTACTTTAGACCCATTTCTTAATGAAAAAAAAGAGGATATAGAAAGACTTAAAATTATACAATTAGACCTTCATAAAGATTTTATAAAAGTAGTAGAAGAAAGTAGAGGATCTAAACTTAATAGATCTGAAATTGAATTATTTTCTGGGGAATTCTGGTCAGGAAGTAAGGCTAAAGAATTAGGCTTAATTGATGATATTGGCAATGCTAGTGAAGTTTTAAAAGAAAAATTTGGAGAGGATGTTGTTATTAAAAATTTTGAAAAATCTAAAGGTTGGTTAAGTAAAAAACTTTCCACATCTAACAATCAAGTAGATCAACTTGCTAATATTTTGGAGGAAAGGTCTATCTGGCAAAGATATGGTTTCTAAAAAAAAAATTATTAAACCTAAATTTCAATCTTTTCAAGATACCATATTTAATCTTCAAAAATATTGGGGCAAACAAGGGTGTGTTGTTTTGCAACCATATGACATTGAGGTTGGGGCTGGAACTTTTCACCCGGCAACTACCTTAAGATCATTAGGACCCAAACCATGGAAAACTGCTTATGTTCAGCCTTCAAGAAGACCAACAGATGGAAGGTATGGAGATAATCCAAATAGATTGCAGCATTATTATCAATTTCAAGTATTAATAAAACCTTCCTCAGATGATATTAAAAAACTTTATTTAAATAGTTTAGCTGTTATTGGAATTAACCATAAAGAGCATGATATCAGATTTGTGGAAGATGATTGGGAAAGTCCTACATTGGGTGCCACAGGACTTGGATGGGAAGTTTGGTGTGATGGAATGGAAATTACACAGTTTACTTATTTTCAACAAATGGCAGGAATTGAATGCAAGCCAGTTTCAGTTGAAATTACTTATGGTCTTGAAAGAATTTGCATGTTTACTCAACAAAAGAAAAATGTTTATGATCTTTTATGGAATGATGATGGAATAAAATATGGTGAGGTATTTCATCAAGCAGAAAAAGAATTTTCGGCTTACAATTTTGAGCACGCAAATACAGACAATTTATTTAAGATGTTTGATATGCTTGAATTAGAAGCCAAAGCATTAGTGGAAAAAAAATTGTCACTACCCGCATATGATCAGTGTTTAAAAGCAAGCCATGTTTTTAATATTTTAGATGCAAGAGGAGTTATTAGTGTAGCTCAAAGAGCAGGGTATATTGGAAAAGTTAGAGATATTACAAAAAGTGTTGCAGAAATTTGGTTGAGCAGTCAAACAGAATAATGTCTGAGTTTTTTTTAGAACTTTTTAGTGAAGAAGTACCTGCAACTTTGCAGAAAAACTCACGTACAGTTTTATTGGATAATTTTAAAAAATTATTTGAAGAAAAAAATATAAAATTCAAGAAAAGTGAATCCTACTCGACACCAAATAGACTCATAATATTATTTCAGGGTTTAGCTAAGGAAATAATACAAAAAACTGAAGAAATTAAAGGACCAAATATTAATGCCCCAGAAAGAGCAGTTGATGGTTTTTTAAGATCTAATCAAATTGAAAAAAAAGAATTATTTAAAAAAAAAATAGAAAAAGGAGAATTTTATTTTTTTAAGAAACCATCTCAAAAGATAAATACAATTGACTTACTAGAGGAACAAATTCCATCAATGCTTGATAAAATTAAATGGAAAAAATCAATGAGATGGGGAAATTTTAGTCTTAGTTGGGCAAGACCGCTAAAGTCAATATTTGCTGTTTTTGGAGAAAAAAATTTATCTTTTAAGTTTCATCACTTAACTTGTTCAAACACAACTTTTGTTGATAAGGAATTTGAAGATAAAAAAAAATCATTTAAAGATTTTAAAGAATATAAAAATTTTTTTAATAAATTGGGAATAATCATAGATCACAATTTAAGAAAAGAATTTATAGAGAAAGAAATTCAAAAAGTTTCTAAAAGAAAAAATATTATAATTGAAAACAATAATAAACTTTTAGATGAAGTTACAGGATTAGTTGAGCGGCCAAATATTTTACTTTGTAAATTTGATGAAAAATTTTTAAATATTCCAAAAGAAATTTTGATTATAACAATGCAGCATCATCAAAAATATTTCCCTATATTTAATCAAAAAGGAAATATTACAAACGAATTTCTAGTAGTTGCAAACAACAAAGACGCAAAAAAATTTATTAAATTGGGCAATGAAAGAGTTGTTGACGCCAGATTAAGTGATGCTCAATTTTTTTGGGAAAAAAATAAATCACAAAACCTAGTTAAGCAAGTTTCAAAATTAAAGACTATAAATTATTTTAAGGGACTAGGGTCTTACTTTGATAAAATTCAAAGAATGAAAAAACTAGGTGGAATGGTCTCTGATGAATTTTTAATTAGTAAAGAAAAAATAGAGTTATCAGCTTCTATTTGTAAGGTAGATTTAATTTCAGATATAGTAGGTGAGTTTCCTGAACTTCAAGGAATTATGGGTGGATATTTTTCAGAGTCACAAGGTTTTGATAAAGATATAAGCTTAGCAATAAGTGAGCATTATCTTCCATCTGGACTTGATAGTAAAATACAAAAAAAACCGTTTAGTGTTGCTTTAGGACTTACTGATAAATTAGATACCTTAGTAGGATTTTTTGGTATTAATGAAAAACCAACAAGCTCCAAAGATCCATATGCATTAAGAAGATCAGCTCTGGGAATAATTAGGTTAATGGTTGAAAATAATAAGAATTTTAAAATTAAAGATTTAATTAATCACTCAATTTCACTTTACAGAATTCAAGAATTTAAATTATCAAATGAATCACTTCAAAAAGAATTAATAAAGTTTTTATTAGACAGATTGAGATATTATATGAAAGAAAAAAAAATTCGTATTGATATTATAGATGCTTGTATTGACTCATATGGAATAGATCATTTAAACAAAATATATAGAAAAGCATTAGCTTTAGATAATATAATTAATAAACAGATTGGAGATGATATTGTTTCAAGTTATAAACGTGCTATTAGTATTCTGAATAGTGAATTAAAAAATAAGCAGTTTGAGTTATCAAATGCAGCTGATTCAGCTATTTTTAAAAATGATTATGAAAAAAATTTACTAAAAAGAATTAATCAATTACGTAAATATTTTTTAAATATTAACAATGATGAAGATTATGTTCAATCTTTGACTAATTTAGCTGATTCTAAAAAGGTAATTTTTGATTTCTTTGATAATGTAAAAGTTAATGATCATGATGAAAATATTAGAAAAAACAGATTGGAACTTTTACAAATGTTATGTAGAACGTTTGATAATTACACAAATTTTTCAAAAATTGAGACTAACTAGTGAATAAATTAATTTTAAATTTTCAATCTAAAGATTCAAAAAAAATTAAAAATCCTAAAAATTTTTTAGGTGGCAAGGGTGCTAACCTTTCAGAAATGGGTAGAATAGGTTTACCAGTCCCTCCTGGATTTACAATTTCTACAAAAGTTTGTGATGTATTTTATAAAAATAAAAAAAAATTAAACTCAAGATTAATTAAAGAGATTAAAGAAGAGCTAAAAACCATTGAAAAAGAAGTTGGAAAAAAATTTGGTGATTTAAAGAATCCATTATTATTATCTGTTAGATCGGGAGCTAGAGTTTCAATGCCAGGAATGATGGACACAATTTTAAACCTAGGATTAAATGATAAGACTGTAGTTGCACTAGCAGACAAGACTTCAAATACAAGGTTTGCTAAAGACAGCTATAGACGATTTATTCAGATGTATGGCAATGTTGTAATGGGAGTTGAAAGTTATCATTTTGAGGAATTGATTGAGAATTATAAATTAACCAAAGGTGTTCTTTTAGATACTGATTTAGATGAAAATGATTGGGAAGATTTAATTAAAGATTTTAAAAAGGTAGTCAAAGACCAAACTAAAAAAAATTTTCCACAAAACGTACATGATCAACTATTTGGTGCTATTAGTGCAGTATTTTTATCTTGGGAAAGCAATAGAGCAAAAGTGTATAGAAAATTAAATCAAATACCTGCTGATTGGGGAACTGCAGTTAATGTTCAGTCAATGGTATTTGGAAATATGGGAGATGACTGTGCAACAGGTGTTGTTTTTACAAGAAATCCATCTGATGGTGTCAATGAAGTTTATGGTGAATACTTAATTAATGCACAAGGTGAAGACGTTGTAGCAGGAACAAGAACACCCCAATACATTACAAAAAAAGCAAGACAAGATGCAAAAGTAAAAGAACTATCAATGGAAGAGTTTATGCCAAAAGTGTTTAAGCAACTAGATAAAATCTTAAAAATTTTGGAAAAACACTACAAAGATATGCAGGATGTTGAATTTACAGTTGAAAATAATAAATTATGGATGCTACAGACAAGATCAGGAAAAAGAACTTCAAAATCAGCAGTTCGAATTGCAGTAGATATGGTTAAAGAAAAATTAATTTCGAAAAAAGAAGCGGTGATGAGAATAGAACCAGGTTCTTTAGATACGTTATTGCACCCAACATTAGATGAAAAAAGTTCAGTTAATGTTATTGCAAGTGGGTTACCAGCCTCTCCAGGAGCTGCAAGTGGTAAAGTAGTTTTTTCATCAGAGGAGGCTGAGAGATTAAATGATGTAATGCAAGACACAATCTTGGTTAGAGTTGAAACATCTCCAGAAGATATTCATGGAATGCATGCAGCAAAAGGAATTCTAACTGCAAGAGGTGGAATGACTAGCCACGCTGCGGTTGTCGCAAGAGGCATGGGCAGACCCTGTGTATCTGGCTCAAGTGAAATTGACATTAACTACGAGGCTAAAACTTTTAAAACATCATCTATTGAAGTTAAAGAAGGCGATGTCATTACAATTGATGGTTCTTCAGGAAGAATTATTTTAGGAGAAGTACCAACAGTTAAACCAGAAATATCAGGAGACTTTTCAAAATTGATGAGTTGGGCTGATAGTTTTAGAAAATTAAAAGTTAGAACTAATTCTGAAACACCATTGGATACAAAAACTGCAAGAGACTTTGGGGCCGAAGGCATAGGACTTTGCAGAACAGAGCATATGTTTTTTGATGAAGAAAGAATTTTGTCAGTTAGAGAAATGATTTTATCAAAAACAATAGAAGATAGAAGTAAAGCCTTGGAAAAGCTTTTACCACATCAAAAAAAAGATTTTATTGAAATATTTAAGATAATGAATGGTCTTCCAGTTACAGTAAGACTATTAGACCCACCTCTACATGAATTTCTTCCTAAAACTAAAAAAGAAATTAATGATATTGCAACAGTTGTAGGACTTCCTTTAAAAGAAATTGAATCTAGAATTAATGAATTACACGAACAAAACCCAATGCTAGGGCATAGAGGATGTAGATTGGGAATCTCTTATCCAGAAATTTATGAAATGCAATGTAGAGCAATCTTTGAAGCTTTATCTGAACTTAAAAAGAAAAAAATTAAATCAGCGTTTCCTGAAATTATGATCCCACTTGTTTCAACAGAAGCTGAAATTAGAATAATGAAAGACCTAGTTATTAGAGTTGCAAAAGAAGTTGAAAAAGACAAGAAAGTTAAAGTTGATTTTTTAGTTGGAACCATGATTGAGTTACCAAGAGCAGCTATTAAAGCAGATGATATAGCAAAGCATGCAGAGTTTTTTAGTTTTGGTACTAATGATTTAACACAAACAACGTTTGGTTTAAGCAGAGATGACAGTGGAAAATTTTTAAACGATTATATTGAAAATAAAATATTTTCTATTGATCCATTTGTATCTATTGATGATGGAGTAGGTAATTTAGTTGAAATTGCTGTAGAAAAAGGACGTAAACAAAATAAAAAAATCAAACTTGGAATTTGTGGAGAGCATGGTGGTGACCCTAAAAGTATTCACTTTTGTTCAAAAGTAGGTTTGGACTATGTTTCTTGCTCACCTTACAGAGTTCCAATAGCAAGATTAGCAGCAGCACAAGCTGAATTATCAAAAAAATAATAATATTAACGATTTAGATTTCCAATTTAAAATCGACAGCAGGAGCACTATGTGTGATGCTACCAATTGAAATTCTATCAACGCCAGTCGATGCAATTTTTTTAGCTGTTTTTAGATTAATATTTCCAGAAGCTTCTGTTTCATAATATTTTTTTGCAATTTTAACACCTTTCTTAAGTGTTTTATTATCCATGTTATCAAATAATACTGTATTAAATTTTAAACCCATTACTAGTTTTAGCTGATTTAAATTATCAACCTCAACTGTAATTTTTCTTCCTTTTTTATTTTTAATTGCAAGCAAGACTAAAGTTTTAATATCAGAGCTTGCTATATGGTTATCTTTAATTAGAAATTCATCACTCAGATTAAATCTATGATTGGTACCTCCCCCTAATTTAACAGCATATTTTTGTATTATCCTTAAGGTTGGAATCGTTTTTCTTGTACAACAAACTTTACATTTTTTATTTACCAACTTTACAAATTGATTAGTTTTAGTAGAAATCCCAGAGATATGGCTCATAAAATTCAAAGCAATTCTTTCACCAATTAGAATATTTTCAGCTTTTCCATCGATTATTGCTATTATATCATTTTTTTTAACTATTGAACCTTCCTTTCTTTTAATAATAAATTTAATCTTATTATCTATTAATTTAAATGTTTGTTTTGCAAACTCTAGTCCAGCAACCACAGCTCGTTGGTTAGAAATTAGCTTAACTTTTATTATCTTATTATTCTTAACTAAGTTTGAAGTAATATCACCAGAAGGGTAAAGATCTTCATTTAAAGCAAGCTTTACAGTATTCTTGATATAATAATTACTTAATTTAATCTGGGACACTTTTATTATCTGCCAATCGCAACCATTCTTTCAACAGGAATTCTTGCTTTTTCTATTGTTTCTTTATCCATTATAATTTCACCAGTTTCATTTTCTAAACAATCTAAAATTTTTGGTAATGTAATTTTTTTCATATGAGGACAGAGGTTACAGGGTCTAATAAATTCTACATTTGGATTTTCTACTTGAATATTATCACTCATCGAACATTCAGTAACCATCATAACTTTTTTTGGTTGATTATCTTTAACATATTTAATCATCCCACCAGTTGATCCAGCAAAATCACTTGCTTTAATTACCTCAGGCGGACATTCTGGGTGCGCTATTATTTTGATACCAGGGTTTTTTGCTCTTATATCGTTTATTTCTTTTTCATTAAACTGGTCGTGGACCATACAAATACCTTTCCAGGCAATAATTTCAACAGTAGTTTGAGAGGCAACATATTTTGCCAAATAATCATCAGGTAAAAAAATAACCTTTTTGACTCCAAGAGATTCTACAATTTTAACTGCATTGGCAGAAGTACAGCAAATATCTGTTTCAGCTTTTACATCTGCAGAAGTATTAACGTAGGATACAACTGGCACACCTGGATATTTTGCTTTTAGCAATCTAACATCTTTACCTGTTACTGAGGATGACAAAGAACAACCAGCGGTCATATCGGGTAGTAAAACTTTTTTTTCAGGACTCATTAATTTAGAAGTTTCAGCCATAAAGTGAACTCCTGCCATTACAATAATATCAGCCTTAGTTTTTGCTGCTTCTATTGCAAGAGCCAATGAGTCAGCAGCAACATCTGCAATGCCATGATAAATTTCTGGCGTTTGGTAGTTGTGAGCAAGAATAATTGCATTCTTTTCTTTTTTTAATTGATTAATTCTATGAATGTAAGGAGCATGAACTGGCCATTCAATCTCAGGCATAACCTTTGATATTTTTTGATAAATCGGATCAGTTGCTATTTTTACTTCTGATGTAAATTCCATGTCAAAACTTATCAATTAGGTTAATATTTGTCATTCCTTATTATGCCACACTACTATATCCAATTTGGCATTTTTATTCTTATAACAGCATTTTCACTTTTTAATTCACTGTCTTCTTTAAAATTATCATCTAGATATTTGATTAAAGCAAAAGGATATTTACCATTAATCAATACTTTCCCTACCTCGATATCATTAGCATAAATCGGAGCACCTTCAGTTAATTTTCCACTAATTAACTGTATTGCTAGCAATCTTTTAGAAAGTTTGTTCTTTAGTTTTATTCTAGCCGTATTTTCTTGGCCAACATAACAGCCTTTTTGAAAGTCTATTCCATTAAGTTCCTCAAAATTACATTCAATTCCAAATAATTTATTTTGCAATTTATTCATTTCTTTTTGAGCAATTCCTAATTTATGGCTTAATTCATAATATTCATCTATTGGAGAATCTTTTAACTCTAGTTTCTTTAAAGATAGATAAAGTTTTTCTAAATTAATAATAAGTCTCGCTCCAAGATCCTTATTTCTTGGGTCCAGTAAGATAGAGTCTTCTCTATATTTGATTGTATTACCAGGTTCGTCCTTGGCACCTTCAAATTTTAAAAATTTTTCTCTATTAAATGCTGCGACAACAAATTCGTTACTTAAATTCATGATTTCAATTTTAGATCTAAGTTTATATATACTTAGTTGTTTATAAAGTGCTTCTGTTTGAGACTTTTCACAATCTATGAAGTAGCCGGACTTATGTTTTACAATAATAAAAGCAAATAGAAACTTTCCTTGAGGGCTTAACAGTGATGCAAAACAACTATTATCTTCATTAACCTTATTAATGTCGTTACTAATCATGTTCTGTAAAAATTCTTCAGCATCTGTCCCGTTTATGTAGAGAATGCCTCTATCTTCTAAAATATATACATTTTGAATATTCATAATTGATTGATGCCTGGATTTAATATAATTACTTTTTTCATAAATGTTAGATCTAATAATTAAAAATGGCTCATGTTACATAGACAAAGATCTTAAGGATCAAGATATAGCAATTAAAGATAGTAAAATTGTAGAAATAGGCAAAATTGACAGTGAGGCTAAAGAAGTTTTTGATGCAAAAGGATTAACTGTTTTACCAGGCTGCATTGATACCCAGACTCATTTTAGAGAACCTGGCTCAACTGACACTGAAGACCTTCATTCAGGAAGTAGAGCAGCAATAGTAGGTGGTATAACAAGTGTTTTTGAAATGCCAAATACCAATCCTCCAACTTCTAATAAAGCAGAATTTCAAAAAAAATTAGATCTTGCAAAAAATAGAATGTATTGCAATTACGCTTTTTATTTTGGGGCAACCCCAGATAATGCTGCTGAATTAGCAGAACTAAAAGGTTTAGAGGGGTGTTGTGGAATTAAACTTTTTGCAGGCTCTTCAACTGGAAATTTATTAGTTCAATTTGAAGAGGATATTGAAAAAGTATTTAAAAGTGCTTCAAAAGTTGTTTCTGTTCATTCTGAAGATGAAGAAATTTTAAATATGAACAAAAAATTGATTAAAGATGGTGATGTTCATTCACATCCAATTTGGCGAAGTGAAGAATGTGCAATTTCGTCAACTAGAAGAATTGTAAGAATAGCTGAGAGATATAAAAAAAAAGCACATATTCTACATGTTACAACAAAACAAGAGATTGATTTTTTATCACAGCACAAAGGTAGCATTACATTTGAAATTACACCTCAACACTTAACTATTTATTCCCCTGATTGTTATGACCAACTTGGAACTTATGCTCAAATGAATCCCCCTATTAGAGATAAATCACATTACGATAGATTATGGTATGGAGTAAAAAATAACCTTAATGATACGATTGGTTCTGATCATGCTCCACATTTAAAAGAAAATAAAGAAAAAATTTACCCAAATTCACCATCTGGTATGCCTGGAGTACAGACCCTTATGCCGGTTATGTTAAATCATGTTAATGATGGAAAATTAAGTCTTGAGCAATTAATGAATTGTGTGTGTGAAAATCCAGTAAAGATTTTTGATATTAAGGACAAAGGTTTTATTAAAGAAGGTTTTGATGCTGACTTTACAATTGTAGATATGAATAAAAAAATTATAATTGAAAATGAAAAAATTGAAAGTAAATGCAAGTGGTCACCTTTTGATGGTTTTGAATTTAAAGGAACACCCGTATCAACGGTTATTGGTGGTCAAGTTAAAATGAGAGATGGTGAAATTTTAGGAGAACCCAAAGGAAAACCTTTAATCTTTTAAAACATTATTTTTAATTAAATCTTCTTTTATTTCTGTTAAAATTGTAGGATCATCAATTGTTGCTGGTATTTTATATTCTTCTCTGTCAGCAATTTTTCTAATAGTTCCTCTTAATATCTTACCAGATCTAGTTTTTGGCAATCTTTTAATAACAATTACAATTTTAAAAGCAGCTACTGGTCCAATAGTATCTCTAACCATTTTTACACACTCTTTTGAGATAGTTACGTTATCTTTTTTAACACCTGTTTTGAGTACCACAAGACCTATCGGCAATTGTCCTTTTAATTTATCAGCAATTCCCAATACTGCACACTCTGCTACTGACTGATGCTCAGAAAGAACCTCTTCAATTGCACCAGTTGATAATCTGTGGCCTGCAACATTTATAATATCGTCAGTTCGAGACATGATCCAAATGTAACCGTCTTCATCAATATGACCAGCATCATAAGTTTCATAGTAACCCTCATAATTAGTCATATAGTTGTCTTTATATCTTTTATCTGCATTCCATAATGTTGGAAAAGTCCCTGGGGGCAGAGGAAGTTTAATAACTATATCTCCCATCTCATTAGGCTTTGCTAAAGTTTGATCAGGCTTCATGATCTTAACATCATAACCAGGAACTGCTTTACAGGCTGAACCATATTTTGTTTTCATCATTTCTATTCCAGTACAATTAGAGCTAATTGCCCAGCTAGTTTCAGTTTGCCACCAATGGTCAATTACAGGAACTTTTAATAAATTTTCAGCCCACTTGATGGTATCTGGATCTGCTCTTTCTCCTGCTAAAAATAATGACTCAAATTTACTTAAATCATATTTAGAAAAAAACTTACCTTCAGGATCTTCTTTTTTAATAGCTCTAAAAGCAGTTGGAGCAGTAAAAAGAGATTTTACTTTGTAGTCAGAAATTATTTTCCAAAATGCACCTGCATCAGGAGTACCAACTGGTTTGCCTTCAAATAAAACAGTAGTACATCCTTTAAATAAAGGAGCGTAAACAATATAAGAGTGTCCAACAATCCAACCAATATCGCTTGCTGACCACCAAACATCATCAATATCAATATTGTAAATATTTTTCATAGTCCATTTAAGGGCAACTATATGACCACCGATGTCTCTAACAATTCCCTTTGGTACACCTGTGGTTCCTGAGGTATATAAAATATAGGCTAAATCATTTGAGTTCATTTCGACACAATCTACTTCTTTTGCATTTGAAAGTGCTTCACCCCAACTGATTTCTTTTGGAGCATTTAGCTCAACCGTGTGATCTATTCTTTGAAACAAGATCATCTTATTTATTTTATGAGAAGCCATCTTAATCGCTGCATCAACCAAAGGTTTATACTCAACAGTTTTTCCAGGTTCAAAGCCACATGAAGCAGTGACCATTATTTTTGCTTTGCTATCATCAATTCTGCTAGCAAGTTCATTTGAGGCAAACCCTCCAAATACTACAGAATGTATAGCACCAATTCTTCCGCATGCTAACATTGCAATTACAGCTTCAGGTATCATGGGCATATAGATTATTACCCTGTCACCCTTGTTTACTCCCTGGTTTCTAAGAGCTCCAGCAAATTTTGAAACTTTTTCTCTTAATTCTTTGTAAGTAAATTGTTTTTTGTTGCCAGTTATGGGGCTGTCATAGATTAAAGCTAGCTTATCACCTCTGCCTTTATCGATGTGAATATCCAAAGCATTATAACAAGTGTTAGTTATTCCATCTTCAAACCATTTGTAGAAAGGTGGATTGGATTTATTTAAAATTTTAGTTGGTTTTTTAAACCAAAAAACATCATTAGACACTTCCTGCCAAAAACTTTCAGGGTTTTTTAAAGAATTTTGATAAATATCATTAAATTTTTTTGACATAAGATTTGATTCTATTTTGCTATTTTTTTTGCTTATTAAATTAAAAATTGTATTAAAATTTAAAAAGTAAGTAAAATCAATACAAATTAGATGTAATTAAACCTTCTAAAAACTAAATAACTTTGATAGTTAACCTTCAACATGACTTAAGCATTAGTTTAAGTCTAGTTTATATAAACTAAAGTTAAAAACTAACATAAGAGGGAGTTTTTTATGAAAAAACTAAAAT
>Ga0209335_10000470_pt1 | contig 48669 bp, 34 predicted proteins | sample COG_09_FD_184753 | JGI IMG/M metagenome (GOLD analysis project Ga0209335, IMG submission 184753) | Pelagic Microbial community sample from North Sea - COGITO 998_met_09 (SPAdes) (version 2) | ecosystem: Environmental > Aquatic > Marine > Neritic zone/Coastal water | place: Helgoland, sampling...
TGAGACGGCATTGAACAGCACGAGTTCGGATTACGCTCCGGTGGTGACCCCCGATGGTCAGACCATGTATTTCACTTCGAACAGGGAGAAAGCAGAGCGACAGGATGAATTGGGGCAGATCTACCGCTCTATGAAAACGGACGGCCGATGGTCCAACCCTGTGCGGTTGGACATTGGGATGCCGGGCCGCGATGTGACGACGGTAGGCATCATTGGCGATGACGAGGCCCTGTTGGCGTACCAAGGATTTCGCAACGAGGGCAGCGTATGGAAGTTGATGCGGGATGACATCGGTGGTTGGACGATTGAAGAAAAGCTGGGTTTCCCCATAGACTCGCGCCATTGGGAAACGTCCATGTCGGAACGGTTTGATGGTTGGGAGCGGATTTTCGTTTCGGATCGTCCTGGCGGAGAAGGCGGCCGGGATTTGTATCGAACCGTGCGCCTGCCGGATGGCACTTGGTCTGAGCCCCTCAACTTGGGCAGGCGGATCAACACCACCGGAGACGAGGAAAGTCCCATTTTGAGTGCCGATGGACAGATGCTGGTTTTTGCGTCCAAAGGGCATCCGGGCATGGGTGGATTTGATTTGTTCCGCTGCCGGCGTTTGGACAACGGCAGTTGGAGTGACCCTGAACACTTGGGGCACCCATTGAATACGCCGGGTGATGAGGCCGTTTTGTCATTGGACGCTTCAGGCAGTGCAGGCTACATCTCAAGCACACGAGGTGGGGGGTATGACCTGGACATCTACCGGGTTGAATTCTTGGACGATCCGGGTGAGGAGTTGGCAGTGATGATTGGTGAAGTCATGGCTTGGAGAAAAGGAGATGTGATGGAGGTGAAGTCGGTGGACGGCGGACCGGCCATCTTTAGGGTGTTCCGTGCGCGGAAGGGGTCAGGAAAATTCTTGGCTGCGTTGCCTCCTTGCAGGGAATATGAGTTCAGCTGGGTCCGCGGGGGAGAAACCTTGATGGAGCGCCGTGAGAATATTGGATGTGATGCGGCTTATGGTGCTGATAATGTCGTGCTCAGGCTTGATCCGTTCACGTGGGGTGACAATGTTGAACCCGCGTTGCCTGAGGTGAGTGCTGAAGAGAACGCCGCCACCGCAGACGGCCAGACGGCCCCTTCTGTTGGGGGAGGCGAGATGACGGAAAGTGCGGTTGTTTCTGATGAGAACACCGCCAGCACAGCGGCACAGCCTGTTGACGCGGCGGGCAGCGGTTCCGAAACTGCAGCTGCGGCACCTGAAAGCATGACCGGAGCGGGCGCTTCGGGAGGTGCTGCTGATCCGTCGGGCGTGGCTGAGACGGCTGCAGCTCCAGAGGATCCGGCTGAGGTGGCTGCAGCTCCGGCGGCTGCGCCTGTCACGATGATTGAATTCAGTGCGGTAACCGAACAGGTTGATTTCGGCTACGGCAAGTATGTGCCCCAGGCCGGATCGCGTTCCTTGGTGAGCATGGCACTGAGTATCATCGAGCGGAACCAAGCGGGTGAGGTGCCTGTGCTGCAAATCGCGGGGTCGGCATCCTTTGTCCCAGTGAAAAACAAGCGGGCTTACGCTTCCAATGAACAGTTGGCCAAGATGCGGGCAGAGCATGCGCGTGACGCGATGATTACGGAATTGGCCAAGCGCGGTTTGCAGGTCGGAGTGGACTACCAAATTGTCTTGGAGTGGAGCGTTGCAGGCCCTGATTACCGCGGGGACGCGGTCACTTCGGCGGACACCTATCGCAACTACCAATACGCGAAATTTTCGCTGTCCAGAACTTTGGTGGAGAAACGGGGCTGATCCTGTGCCATCTTCGCCAGATGGAGCGTGTGGACATACCTATTCAACTGGAAAGGCCGCTGGTCTTTTTCGATTTGGAAACGACGGGCACGGATGTGGCCAAGGACAGGATCATCGAGATGGCCTTCATCAAGGTCATGCCTGATGGCCAATGGCAGGTCCGTCCGGACAAGGCCCAAGGCCAAGACCGATTGTTGATTAATCCGGAGATGGCGATTCCGCCAGAGTCGACGGAGGTGCATGGCATTTCTGATGCCGATGTTGCCGAGGCACCCACGTTTGAGTCGATCGCCACGCGGTTGTTTCGGTGGTTGGAGGGCTGCGATTTGGCCGGGTTCAATTCCAATCGGTTCGATGTCCCATTGTTGGCTGAGGAGTTTCTCCGGTGCAACATCGCGTTTAAGGTCGATGACCGGAGCCTCGTTGATGTGCAGAATATCTTTCACAAGATGGAGCCGCGCACCCTGCGCGCAGCGTTGAAGTTCTATTGCGATGATGCATTGGATGACGCGCACGAAGCCTTGCCGGATACGCTGGCGACCCTGCGGATTTTTGCCAATCAAGTGGTCCGTTACAAAGAGCACACGCTGCTGGACTCCCTGGGAGAAACGGTGGGGCCCCTGCCGATGGACGTGCCGGGTATTGCCGCATTTGCCCAGCGCGGGCGCAATGCCGACTTGGTGGGCCGTTTTGTCTTCAACGACGAGGACCAGGTCGTGTTCAACTTCGGGAAGTACCGCGGCGTATTGCTCCGCGATGTCCTGCAACGTGATCCAGGTTACTACGGCTGGATGATGAATGGCGATTTCCCGCGGTACACCAAACTCGTATTGCAGGAGGAGATGGCCGCCATGAAGGCCAGCCAATGAGCCACGGCCGCATTGCCGTATTGGTCTCCAACGACCTTGAATTTGACCAGCGGGTGCGCAAGACGTGCGGCACCTTGGCGGAAGCGGGGTGGGAGCCCGTGTTGATTGGTCGCCGCATGCGTTTTGCGGATCCGCGTGCATTGGACCGTCCGGGCGTCAGCCGCAGGATGTGGTTGGGCGTTCGCTCAGGACCGCTGTTTTATTTGGCTTTGCAATGGGGCATGGTCAGGGCATTGCGCCGCTGCCAGCGAGAAGGGGGATACAAGGCAATTTGGGCCAATGACCTCGACACGTTGTGGCCTGCCGTTTGGGCTGCCCGAAAGTGGGGTTGGGCATTGGCTTATGACAGCCACGAGTGGTTTACCGAAGCCGAAGGGTTGAAGGGCAAGCCCGTCCGCAAGGCCATTTGGAAGTGGTGGGAGCGCCGCTGCTTTGCCCCGCTTTCCAAGATGCTCACGGTGAATGAGGCCATCGCCAATGCCTACCGCAAGGAATACGGGTTGGAAGTGGGGGTGGTGCCCAATGTTTCCGAGCGCATGGACCCCGCGATGCCCATGCCGCGCAGTGGGCTGGGCTGGCCAGAGGAGCGCACGGTGCTGTTGATCCAAGGCGCATTCATGGACCGCGACCGTGGCGCCTTGGATGCGGTACGTGCTTTGGTGCATTTACCCGACTGTCATTTGGCACTGATCGGTGCGGGGCCTGAGCATGCCCAGGCGGCAGACGTGGCCGCGCAGTGCGGGGTGGCGGACCGGGTGCATGTGCACGACCGCATGCCGTTTGCATCGCTTCGCCGGTGCACGGCTGCAGCAGACATTGGGCTTTCTCTGGACCGGCCCACAGTGGACAATTTCAGGTTCAGCTTGCCCAACAAGTTGTTTGACTACTTGCACGCCGGCTTGCCCGTGGTGTGCAGTGACTTGCCCGTGGCGGGCAAGTTTGTGCAAGAGGAAGGCATCGGAGCGGTGGCAAAGAATGCCGACAATGCGGCCGACATCGCAAGGGCGGTTTCAGCAGCGGTGGAGCAAGTATTGAGCACACCTCCGGCAAAGGCACATTTGGCCGCCGTGGCCCGGCGGCACCATTGGGAAGCCCACAAGGAAACGTTGCTCGCTGCGATTCACCCGTTGGACTGATTCGAGGATCACTGCATCCCACCGCATCCGATTCCACCGCGCCTGTCTGGGCCGAGGGCTCACCTTTTTTTCCAACGCGCCTTGGCCCTGATCCAGAGGGGCTGAATTGTCCGCGCCAAGCCCGGGCGCAGCAGGGACCGCTTCATTTGTAGCTCTTCGGCGTACAATGCGGCGTTGAATTTTCTGGAAACACCTCCGGGTGCAGCACTCACCCAATCTTCGCCATGGCTCCAGCGCGCCTTGACGCCTTCTTGCCACATTTCCAGGTTGAGTGCGTAATCCGCGAGGACGGGAAATTCGACAGGGAAACCGCCCAAGGTGCGCAGCAAGGAGAGGGGATAGGCCATGCCTTGGTGGTGCGCCACATTGCGCCAACGCAGTTGGCGGTCCCATTGGGGGGCGTAGTGGCGCGGGACCCTCAGCTCTGCGTTGGGGATGCGCACGCCTCCCAATTCCAGGGCTTCGTCTACGGCAGACCACCGTTCCATGGCCCTTGCGAGGCCGGCGAGCGGAATGTCGCCGGCACCGAGAAACAGTATGCGGTCCCCTGTGGCCCGGTTCATCAAGACGTTCATGGCGTCATAGATGCCGTGGTCCACTTGGGCTTGAAGGCGGGGTGAGGTGGGGTGATTGGAAATGGAGCGGCACCACTGATCTGAGGCGGTGTCGCCTGCCTGCACCAACACTTCAATGTCTGTTCCGGACAGCACATGGTGAATGCCGTCCAGCGTCCGTTCCAATGCCACGGTGTCGCGCTCGCCCCGGACAGGAATGGCCAAGGTGAGCATGGGACCCTCGCTCATTGGACAGAGGAATAGGAAGTCAGCTCTTCGAGTTTTCCGCTGGCACAGCGCAGCACCCTGCCGGGGTGGCGTTCGAGGATGCCATGATTGTGTGTCGCCATAAGTACACAACGTCCTTCTCGCGCCAAATTGTGCAACAGCTCCAAAATGCCTTCTGCCGTTTCTGGGTCCAGGTTTCCTGTGGGCTCATCAGCGAGAATAAGCTCGGGTGAATTCAACAAGGCGCGGGCGATGGAGAGCCGTTGGCGCTCGCCTCCGCTCAATTCATACGGCCGCTTGTAGCCCTTGTTTTCCAGACTGACCGCCTGCAATACCTCTGCGATGCGGTGTTCGCGTTTGCCTGCATCTTTCCAATCGGTCACCTTGAGGACAAATTGGAGGTTGTCCTCTGCTGTGCGGTCAGTGAGCAACTCGAAATCTTGGAAGACGATGCCCAATTTCCTGCGCAGCAGGTGCACTTTCTTCTGCTTCAATTTCCGCAAATCCACCCCGCAGACACTGCCGGTTCCGCTGGTCAAGGGAAGTTCGCCGTACAGTGTCTTGAGCAGACTGCTCTTGCCGGAACCCGTGCGCCCGATGAGGTAGATGAATTCGCTTGCCCGCGCCTCCAATTCAACGCCCTGAAGCACGACGTGTTCTTCCTGAAGCAGGTCCGCACCGGACAGGGAAATGAGGGAGGCTTGGTCCACAGGCGATCAGTCCACAGCGAAGTCCTTGGCGTCAATTTTGGGATTGACGTCGACTTCAGTGATGGTCATCTTCATTTCTTGGCCGTTGTTCTTCATGGTGATTTCACCTTCGAAGAGCACACCCTTGGCCTCGGTCATCGGGCCATAGTCCAAAGAAATGGTCATGTCTCCACGCGGGGAACTTTCGGTCTGCATGGTGCGCGTGCGCAGCCCGGTTTCCACGTTGAACCAATGCGACTCAATCATCCTTCCATCGCGGCGCATTTCCACGCAGTACTGAGGGACTTCGTCGATCTTGTCAATGCCCAAGAGCTCGGCCGAAATGCCATATTTCTCCAGGTGGAGGAACTCGAGCAAATCGTGGTTCCGTCTGGTGTCCATGATCTTGCTGTCGTCCATGGGCGTGGTTTGGCCCATTGCGATTTCTGCGCCTTTGGTTCCGTCGAAGCGGGTTTCTTGCATCACGTTGCCTCCGGCGCTGATGCGGCTGTAGCCGGCGCCACCATTTTCGTGGGCCTGCTCCATGACCAATTCCATGGCACCTGCCGCCATGCTGCCCGTGGTGCGGATGCCTTTCATTTTCTCCAGTTTTCCTGCGCCGCCCCTTGCCGTGTAGTAGGCATTGAAGACGTCCAGTGCGGTCATGCCTTCTGGCGCGGGTTCGAGGTCCTTGAGCGGTTCGCCAAAGGGATCAAACAATTCCACTTGACCAGAAGCGGCAAATTTGGCGAGGCCATCGGCCACATCGCGGTTTCCTGCGATGGTGATGTTCATGTTGTCCGGACGCAAGTATGTGCGTGCGACGCGCTGTACATCTTCCACCGTGACGGCTTCCAAACGGGCGAGGTAAGTGGCGTAGTAGTCAGCCGGGAATTTGTAGCGCTCAATGTTGCGCGCAAAGCGCGCGATGGTCTCGGGCCGCTCGAGCGAGAGGGCAAAGCTGCCGTTGAGGTAATTCTTGACGAACTGCAGGGTGCTGTCCGGGGCAGGGGTTTCCACCATGGTCCGGATTTCGGAGAGAAACTCCACGAGTGAGCTGTCCGTGACTTCGTTGCGCACGCTGGCGCGGGCACTGAAGCTGGCCACGTACTTGTCTGGTCCAATGGAGCTGCGCGCCCCATAAGTGTAGGCCTTGTCCTCTCGGAGGTTCTGGTTCAAGCGGCTGCCAAAGAAACCGCCGAGCATGGTGTTCATCACGGAAACGGCTACCACATCGGGGTGTCCGGGCTTCAGGTAGACGGGAAAGGTGATGTTGATCACACTTTGCACAGCACCGGGAACCGGCGCAAAGCAGACGCGGTTGCCTTTTGGAGGAACGGGACGGGGGAAGCGCTGCGCGGCCACCTCGTTGGGGCGCCAATCGCCGAAGTATTGCTCGGCTTGCTCTTTGGCTTTGGCAGGGGTGATGTCACCGACGACGACCAAGTAAGCGACGTTGGGCTTCCAGATGGTCGCGTAGTGCTCCATTAAATCCTTGCGGGTAATGGAATTGACTGTGGTTTCATTGGAGCTCTCACCGTATGGGTGGGAGAGGCCGTAGCACATCGCGCTGGACAGGCGACCGGAAATCTGATTGGCATCCGTTGAACTGCTGGCGAATCCGCTCAGTGTTTGCTTGCGCTCTTTTTCCAACTCTTCTTCGGGGAAGGTGGGGTTCATGAGCACATCCGACATGATTTCCAGCAGGGTCTGGCTGTGCTGCACCAGGCAGCGGCCGTTCATGCCAAAGCCTGAGGTGCCAAAGCTCGCGCCGATGCGGTCGACGGATTCGTCGATTTCAGCCTTGGAGCGGTTGGTGGTGCCCGCACGCATGAGCGACCCCGCCATGGCGGTATATCCGGCGCGTCCCCCTTCGAAGATGGGGTCCACGTCCAGGGACAGGCGATAGCTGACGCGCGGCAGTTTGTGGTTTTCGACCACGATGAGGGTGAGGCCGTTTTCGAGCTTGTCTACCGTGTAGTCACCGAGGATGATTTCGGGAGCAGGTCCTGGCTCGGGCGCTTGTGAGCGGTCGATTTGTCCAAACGACAGCGCGGGAACGAGGGCCGCGGTGGCGACCAAAAGAGAAGTGAAGCGGTTCATTGTGCGTTCTCGTTCATGAAGTAAAGCACGACGCGGCGGTCGTGGTTGTAGTACTTGACTGCGGCCGCTTGGATGTCTTCGGCCGTGACCGACATGTAGCGGTCGATTTCGTTGTTGATGAGATTGGCGTCGCCGTAATACATGTGATAGTTGGCGAGCGATTCGGCGATGCCGCGCATGGTGCTGTTGCCTTGCACAAAGCTGCTTTCGACCTGGTTTTTGAGCTTTTCGAGCTCGGCGTCCGTGATGCCCTTGGCCTTGACCTTGTTGATCTCCGTCATCATGGCGGTTTCGACTTCGGCAGGGTCGGTTCCAATGTTGGCGACGGCGTATGCGATGGTCTGCCCCGGATCTTCCAGCCCAAAGCTGAAGGCACCACAGAAGACGGCGAGTTCCTGCTCGTCGACCACCGCGCGATTGAGGCGGCTGGATTGCCCGCCACTCAAGGCTGTATTGAGCAGGTCAACAGCGTAATAATCAGGGGTGCCTTCCGCCGGAATGGGGTAGGCCATCAACACCAAGGGGAGCTGGTCATCGCCCCAAATGGTGTCGCGCACTTCTTTCATTTTGAAGGGCTCGTCGATGTCCGGGCGTGGGATGTCGACGGTGCCTTTGGGAATCGGACCGAAGTAGTCGTCGATCATGCGCTTCAGCGCCTTGCGGTCAAAGTCGCCTGCGATGGAGAGCACGGCGTTGTTGGGCACGTAGAACGTTTCGTAAAACGCAGTGAACTCTTCGTCTTCGGCGGCATTGAGGTGGTCCATGGATCCAATGACGGGCCAGCGGTAGGGGTGCTGGCGATAGGCGCGCTTCATCGTTTCTTCGATCAGGTTGCCGTAGGGCTGGTTGTCCACCCGTTGGCGGCGCTCCTCTTTCACTACTTCGCGCTGGGTTTCGATGCCGATGGTTTCTACCCGGGCCTGGAACATGCGTTCCGACTCGAGCCACAACCCGAGTTCGAGTTGGTTGGACGGCAGCACCTCGTAATAGAAGGTGCGGTCATTGGACGTGTTGGCGTTGTTCTGACCTCCCGCATTTTGGATGTACTTGAAGAATTCTCCCCGCCCGATGTTTTCGGAGCCTTCGAAGAGCAAGTGCTCAAAGAAGTGGGCCATGCCCGTGCGGGTGGGGTCTTCGTTTTTGGATCCCACGTGATACATCACGGAAACCATCGCTACGGGGGCGGTGTGGTCTTCGTGAAGGATGACGTGAAGTCCGTTGTCGAGGTCGTACTCCTCAAATTCGATGGGGGCGCGCTGGGCAGCGGCAGCACCGATGACTGCCGAGAGGCAGAGTGTCAAAATGAATCGCATGTTCCGGTATTCGGATTGGGAGGGGCAAGATAGTCCGCGCGTCGGGTAAATTCGTGACCGCCATGGACCATCTCCTTCAACCCGGCCACACCCGTTGGCCAAATCTGCAAGCCCTGTATGCCGCTGACCGCATTGCGTTGTCAGACGAAGCCAAAGCCAATGTGGCCCGGGCCCACGATTTTCTCCAAGAAGTCGTGGCCTCGGGCAAGACCGTCTACGGCGTCAATACCGGTTTTGGAGAACTCGCCCGCGTCAGGGTAGGAGACGATGCGCTGCATCAACTCCAGGAAAACATCTTGCGCAGCCACGCTGCCGGACTCGGAGATCCACTTCCACCAGAGATTGTCCGTTGGATGCTGCTGTTCAAAGTCTGCGGCCTCATCCGGGGGCACAGCGGGGTCCAACCACAGACGGTGGACCGCCTTGTCGACTTTTACAATGCGGGCTTGATGCCCGTGGTTCCGCGCCAAGGCTCACTGGGAGCCAGCGGAGACCTCGCCCCGTTGAGCCACATGTGTCTGCCGCTCCTTGGCGAAGGCGAATTGATGGAGCAAGACGGTCAGGGCCAATGGACCGCGCGTCCAGCCGCTGCAGTGCTCCAAGAAAAAGGGTGGTCGCCCATCGCTTTGGGACCCAAGGAAGGGCTCGCCTTGATCAACGGCACACAAATGATGTCGGCGTTGCTCGCGCACAGCCTGCAACAGATGGAGCATCTGTGGGAACTGGCCCATGGCATTTCCAGCCTGAGCTTGGCCGCCTTTGAAGGATTGGATGCGCCCTATCATTCTGAGGTCCATGTTTTGCGGCAGCACACAGGTCAGCAGGCGAGTGCAGCCCGCATGCGTGATTGGCTGGGTGGTGCGGCCTTCCTGCGTGAGACCCACGAGTGGGTGCAAGACCCGTATAGCTTTCGCTGCATTCCACAGGTTTATGGGGCGGTGCGCACCGCCATGGATGCTGGTATTGCCACGTTGGAAGGGGAGGCCACGGCTGTGACCGACAACCCCATTTTGCTCCCCGAGACCGGGGAGGTAATCAGCGCAGGCAATTTCCACGGGGAGCCTCTCGCGGTCATCCTTGACCACCTCAAGGTGGCCGCCAGCGAACTGGGTACCATGTCCGAGCGCCGCATCTTCAAGCTTCTCAGCGGAACGCGCGGTCTGCCGCCTTTCCTCGCGACGGACCCCGGACTCGACAGCGGCCTCATGATCGTGCAGTACACCGCGGCCAGCATCGTGGCCCGCAACAAGATGCGCGCCATGCCCTCCAGCGTCGACACCATCGACAGCAGCAACGGGCAGGAGGACCACGTGAGCATGGGCGCCAACGCGGGCCTCCAACTCCTGGCCGTCATCGATGGTACCCACGAGATCTTGGGTTGCGAACTCCTCACAGCCAGTCAAGCCTTGCATTTCCGTCCCAACCCGGGACTGTCCGCCAAGCAGCAGTCCCATTTGGATCGTTTCAGGCAATCCGTGCCTCCCCAGCAAGGCGATGTAGAGCAGTCGTCGCGCATGAGGGCGGCCAAGTCTTTCCTCCAGCACCGTAAGGATTGAAATATCCAAGTTCCAAAAGCAACTCGCATACAAATTAGGCTTTAGTTATACAAGCGTCTCTGCACGGAGAATGTTACTTTCAGTGAACCAATCCAAATGCTCATGCGCTTTTTCGCACTCTTGCTTGCTTGCCCGCTTGTTTCATTTGGCGCCATGGTGCCATGCATTCCGGTATCTGAAACCCCGGTGAATCCTGTGGTGGACTGCGCGGCCTTGGCCACCTTTCTGGAGGATGAGGTCATGGCCCTGAGTTACACCGCTTCGGTGGGTGCGTCCTGTTTCACCATTGAAACCACCATTTACTTCGATGCCAGCGGCACGGCCAGTGAATGGGATGCCAACGGCAACGTCCTTGCCAGTTTTCCTTACACGGTGATGGAATCGGGAGGCCAATGCGTGCTGGCTTCAACGGCTGCCACCTGCGCAGAACAGATTTTGGCATTCAATGCAGACGAGAGCGGCATCGACATGACCCTCGACGGGATGGTGGCGAGCATGCTGCCCATTACCTGCGCGGTGCTCGGCCCGGAACTCTCGTCGTTGGAAACCACCGCGATCCCAACCGGCCCCGCCATAGCGGATGGTGAGATCGAGGTGACCATCGCTTCCGGAACGCCCAATGCCCTCTCGCTCGCTGGCCAGAATGGCAGCAGCGACTACAGCTTTGTCCTGCCCGGCCTGCTTCAAGGCATCGCGCCCGGCAACTACAGCGTGACGGCCACGGATGCGGACGATTGCACGAGCGACGCCCTGACCCTCATCGTCCCCTACGCCCAATGCTGCATTGGTTGTGGTGTTTACGACGCTGACGCCGATGGCATTTGCGACGACAGCGACAACTGCACCGACCGCACCGCCAGCAACTACGCCGACCCCGCCAACGGCACCTGCACCTTCGACTGATTCCCGTGCAGAGGGTTTCCATCCTTTTGATCGTCAGCGCCATGCTGACCACCACTGCTGTCTCACAAGGCGACTGCACAACCCTCAATGTCCAACAGCTTGCGAGTGACTACCTGAGTTTCGGAGTGGACACCGTCATCCTCCAGCCTGACGGTTCCTACGAAGTGCAGTTGAACAACGGCACCACCGCCTCAATCACGCTCGGTTGCACCGATCCGGCCTACGTCGAGTACGACGCGACGGCCAACACGGACGACGGCAGTTGCGCGACGCTACCTTCGACTTGTGTGAGCCCGACGATGGACGGCTACAGCTACAGCGTGGTGGAGATCGGCGACCAATGCTGGTTTGCGGAGAATCTGAGAACAGAGAATTACACCAATGGGGATGCAATTCCCACGGGACTGTCTGGTAGTGACTGGTCTGCGACTCAGAATGGAGCCGTGGCCGTGTACGGCGAAGGCAATACGAGTTGCTATGATGCGACTTCTTTGTTCGAAGTATGTGACGAGACCGTCTCGCTCGATTTGTACGGGAGGATGTACAACTGGCACGCAGTCAATGACACGCGTGGACTATGCCCTAATGGCTGGCATGTCCCAACCGATGAAGAATGGACCCAGCTTGGCAATCAGGTGGCGTCCATTTCAACCAACTCGATTGGCATTGCCCTCAAAGCCGAATCTGGCTGGTGGAACGACGGCAACGGCACAGACGAGTTTGGATTTTCCGCACTCCCTGCGGGCGCGCGCAATGATGACAGCTCCCCAGGTGCATTCGTGCACACGGGGACTGGCGCAGCGTTCTGGAGCTCGACGAGCTCAGGCGGAGGCGCATGGTATCGTGGGTTCGACTGGGGCTCTGGAACCTTCTTTCGCACGGCTTACCCTTCAAAAAACGGCTACTCCGCAAGGTGTCTCAGGGATGCCGACTGAACGGAGCGAAGGCGGATTGACACTTTGAAACTTTGGAGGCCGCAGGCCGACCCTTTCTATTGTCCATTTAAAATCATCGAAAAGCCCCGCCACCGAGCGGGGCTTTTCTCATTTACAAATTTATACCTGCAGTAAAAAGATTTTCATTGAAATTATAATGTAATACGAGGTAAATTATATAAAACTGAACGGGTGTTTGCTGCTTTGAATATCACTGCTGTGCCTCGCCGGGCCCTTGATATGTTGGCCCGATGTGGGCTCCTCGTACTTGTGGTAGCTGCGGTTCATGACCTCGCCGCGCAGACGACGCCGGGCCGCCTATTTCGCACGGCGGTCAACAATACCCAGCTCGACCCCAATGGCGACGGCTGGGTCTCGGCCACCACCGATGGATTCAGCAACCTTTCAGATATTCTCGATGAGTCGCAGGAGTTCGAGACGGAGTGGGAACCCCTGTGGCACTATGAGATGGAGCCCAATTCCGACCTGCAGACGGGCAGCGACTGTGGCCCGACGGAAATCGTGGACAACCCCAACCTCTTGGAGCGCGCAGGCTACTGGAAGGTGATCGACCCTGATGGGACCGCCGCCACAGGTGATGAACTCCTGCTGTTCCGGATCCGCATCAACAGCGACCCCAACAATGCGGCATACGGGTACAGTTTCCTGCTCGATACCGACCGGAAATTCGGCACTACCGGCACCGATGCCGATCCGAATGCCATGCCCGGCAATCCGGGCTTCGAGTTCGAAATCCTTTTTGCCTCAGGCAATGCGGGAGGCGTCTACGTCAACAAGGTGGACGGTGTCGCGGCCCACAACCAGATCACGGTGTACCAATCCTATGCGGACGGGGTGAACGACCAGCGGTCTTATGCCCGCTTCTCGAACTGCGCGTCCAGCACCCCCATCTTCATCGATTTCTTCATCGCCTTTGCGGATTTCGGAGCTGAGGTTCAATCCAATACGCCGCTTCGCATGCTGTTTGCCACCGCGAGCTCGGCCAACTCGGCCTTGAACGGCTCAGCCAGCGACATCGGGGGAATCAACGATGCCAATTACCCTAATGACGATGCGATTTTCGAAGCCTTCATCTCGGCCGTACCCGTCATCCAGTTCAGCGAAGGATATGTCAACCCCAACCCCAACGCCAGCGTCAATGGCTGCACCGACCCGGCCTACGCCGAGTACGATCCCAACGCCAACACGGACGACGGCAGCTGCGCCACCCTCATCGACCCTTGTGATGGCGCCTTGGTTCTGGGCAGCGTCTCCTTGACAAGCGTTCCCACCGCCATCGATGCCGCCGATGGCGAAATCGAAATCGACATCACCACCGGTACCGCCACCGCGCTCGACCTGACCGGCATCAACGGAGCCGGCGACTACAACTTCAGTTTGCCTGGCGCCATGGACGGCATCTTGCCCGGCACCTACACCGCCAACGCCGAAGACGCCGGTGGGTGCAACAGCAACACCGTCAGTCTCATTGTCCCCTATGCGCAATGTTGTGATGGCTGCGGCGTCTACGATGTGGATACGGACGGCATCTGCGACGACAGCGACAACTGCATCGACCGCACCGCCAGCAACTACGCTGACCCGGCCAACGGCACCTGCACTTTCGACTGAATCCCACGTGACGGGTTTTGAAATCCGCATTTTGAGCTGTTGGCAGGAGTGGGCGTTTTGGGGCGCGGGGCGCTCCGTACCTTCGCGGCATGCTCGCGTTGCGTGGAATCGAGAAGTCTTATCCGCTGGCCGGAGGGTCGCTGCCCGTCCTGAAGGGCATTGACCTCAACATTGCGCAGGGCGAGATGGTGGCCATCATGGGGTCGTCGGGCTCGGGCAAGTCGACCTTGTTGAATGTACTGGGGCTGTTGGATGGATTTGATTCCGGAGGGTATGACCTCGATGGGGTGGACATGGCGGGGCTGTCGGAGAAGCAGGCGGCCCGGTACCGCAGCCAGTTTTTGGGCTTTGTGTTCCAGTCGTTCAATCTGATCTCGTTCAAGACGGCGCTGGAGAATGTGGCGTTGCCGCTCTTTTATCAGAAGGTGCCGCGCCGCGAGCGGCAGAAGCGGGCCATGGAGATGCTGGGCAAGATGGGCATGGATGACCGTGCCGATCACTTGCCGTCAGAGCTGTCCGGCGGGCAGAAGCAGCGCGTGGCCATTGCCCGGGCGCTGATCACTTCGCCGCGGGTGATCTTGGCCGATGAGCCCACAGGAGCGCTTGACAGTACGACTTCTTCCGAGGTGATGGAGGTATTGCGCGAGGTGAATGCTTCGGGGATCACGGTCATCATCGTGACGCACGAGGCGGACATTGCGGCGCAATGCGACCGCACGATCCGGTTGCATGATGGTGTTATCATCGAGGACGGAAGGAGCGGCGAGGTGGTTGAACCTACAGCCCGCGGGGCGCGTTCTCAAGGCTGATGTTCAACCGAGAGACCTGGATCGAGATTGCCCACACGGTGACCGCCAACCCTTTGCGGACGGCGTTGACCGGGCTGTCGGTCGGGCTCGGCATCTTTATTCTGGTGGTCATGCAGGGCCTCGGTTTTGGATTGCAGAACGGGGTGGAGCAGGACTTTGGGGACGAGGCGCGCAATACGGTGTGGGTGCGGACAGGGCGGACGACGCTGCCGTACCGGGGGCGACAGCCCAACCGCTATGTGCAGATGCGCAATGAGGACGAGCAGCGCATCACCGAGCAGGTGGTCGACGCGCCCGCGTGGTCCGGTCGCCGGATGATGTGGGGGTCCACGGTGGGCTACAAGAACGAGCAGGGCAACTACCCGATCGTGGGTGTGGAGCCGGATTTCGATGAATTGGAGCTGTTGCCGTTGATGGGCGGTCGTTGGCTGCATGCCGACGATTTGGCCAAAGAGAGCAAGGTCTGCGTGGTGGGCGAAAACCTGCTCGATGAGCTGTTCAAGCAGGACGAAGCCATCGGGGCGTTCATCACCCTGCGGGGCATCACGTTTCGCGTAGTGGGGCACTTTTCCAAGAATGGCCGCTGGGGCAACAGCATGGTGTACGTGCCGCTGACGACCATGCAGCGCGTCTTCAACGGCAGCGATGAGGTGGACCAGATGGTGCTGTCTACAGGAGAACTGGACCTGGAAGGGTCTTCTGCCATGGTGGAAGCCGTGGATGGTGACTTGCGGATGCGCCATTCGGTGCACCCCGATGATGTGCGGGCGGTGCGGGTGCGCGACAACCAGGAGGAATACGCCATGTTTGAGCGGGTCTTCACCGGCATCCGGTTGTTCATCTGGGTGATCGGTGGGTTTACGTTGCTGGCCGGCGCCATTGGCGTAGCCAACATCATGGCCATTGTGGTCAAGGAACGGACGGTGGAGATCGGGGTGCGCAAGGCGCTCGGGGCCACATCGGGAAGCATCCTCTCCTTGATTGTCATCGAAGCCATTGCCTTGACTTTGATTTCTGGAGCCTTGGGGCTGATTGCGGGGGTGGCCACGCTCAATGCGGTGGCGCCCTATGCGGAGCACGATTATTTCGCCGACCCGGAAGTGAACCTGCGGGTGACCTTGACCGCGTTGGCGGTATTGGTGGTGGCCGGTGCGATTTCTGGATTTGTCCCGGCTTTGCGCGCGGTGCGCATCCGTCCCATTGAAGCCCTGCGATACGAATGATGGGGCTGGATCGCGATCGGTTGGTGGAACTCGTGCAGGTGGTGGTGCGCAATCCTTTGCGCGCTTTCCTGTCTGCGCTGGGCGTAGGCTGGGGCCTGTTCATGATCATCATCACAGTGGGGGCTGCGCGGGGCCTCGAGAATGGGGTCAAGGCCGACATGGGCAACGACGTGTCCAACAGCATGTTTGCTTGGACCATGAGCACCAGCTTGCCCTACAAGGGCTACCAGCGCGGCCGGTATGTGGAAATGGACATCGACGATGTGCGGTGGATCCAGGCCAACACCCAGCACCTGGACCTGGTGTGTCCAGAGGTGCAGCTCGGTGGCTACCGCGGCACCAACAATGTCACGCGCGGCAAGCAGAGCGGGGCGTTTGATGTGCACGGCGCCATCGCGGAGTATCCGCAGGTCAAGCCCATGAACATCACCGAGGGCCGCTTTCTCAATGAGGGCGACCTGGCCGGCGAGCGCAAGGTGTGCGTGATCGGGAGCCGGGTAAAAGACATCCTCTTTGAGATGGGCGAAGAGCCTTTGGGCGAGACGATTCAGATTCAAGGGGTGATTTTCCGCGTGGTCGGCGTGTATACGCCCAAGGGCAACGACGAGGATGCGCAGAACGAGGCGGAGAGCATCTACATTCCCTTTTCCACGTTTGCCAAGGCGTTCAACACGCGCGGCCGGGTGGGGTGGCTTTCCATGCTGATCAAGGATGGGGTCGATGCGGAAGAGGCCGAAGAGGCGACCAAGCAGTTGATCAAGGCGCGGCTGAGCATTCACCCGGACGATCCGCGCGCCATCGGTGCGTGGTCCATGGCGGAAGAATTCCAGAAAGCGGAGCTGCTCTTTTCGGGGATGCGGCTGATTTCGCTGCTCTTCGGTTCACTCGCCCTGTTGGCGGGCGTCATTGGCATCACCAACATCATGCTGATTTCCATCAAGGAGCGCACCAAGGAGCTGGGCATTCGCCGCAGCCTGGGGGCTACTCCGGTCCGCATCCTGCAGCAGATCATTGGCGAGACGCTCTTTCTGACGTTGTTGGCGGGGCTGTGTGGCCTTGTGCTGGGGGTCGGTTTGCTCGAAGTGGTGGACGGTTTCATCGAGGATGGAGCTGATGCTGGGGTCTTCCGCCATCCTGAAATTGATTTTGGAACCATTCTGACCGTGTTGTGCATCTTGCTTGGGATGTCCATCTTCGCGGGCGTCCTGCCCGCGCTGCGGGCGCTGGCAATCAAGCCGGTGGAAGCCTTGCGCTCAGAGGGATGATTGATATAGAAACATGAAGAAAGGCCGCGTTACGCTCCTCCTCATTTTTGTCCTGCTGGTTGTTGCCGGGGCTGCATACACCTTGAACCACCTGTACCAGAAGGAGCAGGCGCCTGAGGCCCGCTTTGGGGTGGAAACTCCCCGCATCGCCGACATCATCAAGAAGTCGGTCTCTTCGGGTACCATCGGGCCGCGCAAGGAAATCCTCATCAAGCCACAGATCAGCGGCATCGTCGACGAACTCTTCGTGGAAGCCGGCGATACGGTGACTGCTGGGGCGGTACTCGCTCGCGTGCGGGTGGTGCCGGATATGGCGGCGCTGGCTTCGGCCCAAAGCCGTGTGGAGCGGAGCCGCATTTCGTTGGAGAACAGCCGCCTCGATTTTGAGCGTCAGGAGGCCTTGCTCGCCTCGGGCGTTGTGTCGCAGCAAGACTTCCAGCAGTCCGAGACGTCTTATTTGCAGGCGCAGGAGGAAAAGCTCGCAGCAGAAGACAACCTGCGCATCGTCAAGGAAGGTGCCGCCAGCCGGGCGGGAGAGGCTTCCAATACCATGATCACCAGCACGGTGGACGGCATGGTGCTGGACGTGCCGGTTGAGGTCGGCAACCAGGTTATCCAGGCCAATACCTTCAATGAGGGTACGACCATCTCCAGTGTGGCGGACATGGCGGACTTGATTTTCCGCGGCCAGATCGACGAAAGCGAGATCGAGAACCTGCGGGTGGGCATTCCATTGATCCTGTCCATCGGCGCCATGCCGGGCAAGAAATTCGACGCCATCCTGGAGTACATCTCGCCCAAGGGCGTGCCCGAGAACGGGGCGGTACAGTTCGAGATCCGGGCCGCAGTGACGCTCGATGAGGGCGACTTCATCCGCGCCGGCTTCAGTGCCAATGCCGATGTGGTGCTCGACCAGCGCAAAGAGGTGCTGGCCCTGAGCGAGGCCCTCGTCCAGTACGAAGGGCCCAAGCCTTTTGTGGAGGTGCAGGTCGGAGCGCAGCAGTTTGAGCGCCGCGATGTGGAACTCGGCCTGTCCGACGGCCTTGTGGTGGAAGTACTGTCCGGCGTAGCGCTGGAGGACTCCATCAAGCGTTGGAACCAGCCCATCTTCGACTGATGGCGCTGATCGAAGAAATGGACCGGTCGGGCAACTGGCTCTTCCGGTGGCGCAGTTTTCTGCCCTTGCTGCTGTTTTTTGGCGCGGTGCCGGTGGTGTTGCTTGCCGATGTGGTCTGGACGCCGATGTCGGCCAAATTCGACAGCAGCTGGTGGTGGCCCCTGATTTGTCTCGATGTGGCGATGGCGGGACAGGTCATCCGTGCGCTCTGCGTGGGCTACACGCCGCGGGGCACTTCCGGTCGCAATACCAAGGAGGGTCAGGTCGCCGAGTCGCTCAACACGCGCGGCATGTATTCCATTTGCCGTCACCCCTTGTATCTCGGCAATCTGCTGATGTGGCTCGGCATCGTCATGTACATCGGCCACCTGTGGTTCGGTATCGCATTCTTGTTGCTGTACGCCCTGTACTACGAGCGCATCATGTTTGCTGAGGAGCAGTTCCTGCGCGGCAAATTCGGCCAAGCCTACCTCGACTGGTCGGCGGGCGTGCCTGCCTTCTGGCCGGCCGTGCGCCGATGGAAGGAGCCGGAGGTGGCGTTTTCCATGCGCAATGTGCTCAAGCGGGAGTACAACGGCTTCTTTGCTGTATTTCTCAGTTTCGCTTGGATTGACGGGTTGCATGGGTATGGCGCCGCGGGCCGTGATGTGGCATTCTTCTCCTCTCCATCCTGCATTTTTCAGCCTTTTTGGGCCTACGCCTTGGCGTCTGCATTTGTGATTTTCATTGTGCTGCGCACGCTGAAAAAGACCACGAAGGTGCTCGACGTGGCCGGCCGCGAATACGTGTAAAGGCCGTGCGGGTCAGGTCACTTTGGCGCTGCGGGCAACGCGGCGCAGCAGGGCAGGGGCATAGCGGCTGAGCCAGTACCCCAGCACTTCCTTTTTTCCCGGCGTCACCAGTGCCTTGTTGCGGTCGATGCCGCGCAAGATCACAGCGGCACAACGCTCGGCGGAGATGCCATTGTCTGTGGCGGCGTCCATGGTGCCTTGTGGGCTGCCATCGGCGGTCAAGGCGTTTTTGGAAATCGCGGTCCGGACAAACCCCGGCGCCACCATGGTGACGCGGATGCCATCGCTGTGGTGTTCAGCCCGCAAGGCTTCAAACCAGCCATGCATGGCGTGCTTCGCCCCGGCATATCCTGATCGCAGGGGCGCTGAGAAGAGGCCCATCAAGCTGGTCACCACCGCAAAATGGCCGCCACCCGCGGCGATCATGTGGGGCAGTAGAGCGCGCGTCAGTGCGAGGGTGCCGAAGTAATTGACCTCCATCATTTGCCGGTCCACACCGGGGGCGGTTTGGATCAAGAGGCTGCGCTGGCTGATGCCGCCACTGTGCACCACCACATCGACACCGCCGCTTTCTTGCCAGATCCGGTCGGCAAGTGCGCCCACGTTGTCGGTTTGGGCAAGGTCAAAGGGGGCCACAAGGGCATCGGTTGCGTTCCACTCCGCGCACAAGGTGTGCAGTGCGCCGGGAGCGCGGGCAGAGAGGACGAGCCGGTCACCGCGAAGGTGACAGGCGTGCGCGACAGCTTTTCCGATGCCACTGCTGGCGCCGGTGATCCAGACTGTGCGCCGCGGGGCGCTCACGCGTCGATGTTGGCGTACTTGGCGTTGGCCTCGATGAACTCGCGGCGCGGCGGTACATCGTCTCCCATCAACATGGAGAAGATGTTGTCGCTTTCAGCGGCGTTGTCGATGGTGACCTGTCGCAAGGTGCGGAACTCCGGATTCATGGTGGTGTCCCACAATTGCTCGGCGTTCATCTCACCCAGACCCTTGTAGCGCTGGATGTTGACATTGGCATCGCTTTTGCCGCGGTATTCCATGACCAAGCGGTCACGCTGGTCGTCGTCCCAGGCGTAGCCTTGCTTGGAGCCCCGCTTGACGAGGTAGAGCGGTGGTGTAGCGATGTAGATGTATCCGTTTTCGATCAGCTCCTTCATGTGGCGGAAGAAGAAGGTCAGGATGAGGGTTTCGATGTGGCTGCCGTCCACGTCCGCGTCACACATGATGACGATTTTGTGGTAGCGGAGTTTGGCCATGTTGAGGGCCCGCTCATCTTCTTCGGTGCCCACCGTGACCCCGAGTGCCGTGTAGATGTTCTTGATTTCTTCGTTTTCGAAGATTTTGTGGTGCATCGCCTTCTCCACATTGAGGATTTTACCCCTGAGCGGAAGAATGGCCTGGAACAGGCGGTCGCGGCCTTGCTTGGCGGTACCTCCAGCAGAGTCACCCTCAACGAGGAACACTTCGCACAAGCCGGGATCTTTCTCTGAGCAGTCGGCCAACTTTCCGGGCAGTCCGGAACCGCCCATGACGGTTTTGCGCTGTACCATCTCGCGCGCCTTGCGGGCGGCGTGACGGGCCTGCGCTGCCAAAATCACCTTCTGTACGATGGTTTTGGCGTCATTCGGGTGCTCCTCCAAATAATCGGTGAGCATTCCGCGCACGGCTTGGGATACGGCCTTGGTCACCTCCTTGTTGCCGAGCTTGGTCTTGGTCTGGCCTTCGAACTGGGGTTCCATGACCTTGACGCTGACAATGGCGGTCAGGCCTTCGCGAAAGTCGTCTCCGCTGATCTCGAACTTGAGCTTGTCGAGCATGCCTGATGCGTCGGCATACTTCTTCAAGGTGTCGGTCAATCCGCGGCGGAAGCCGCTGAGGTGCGTGCCGCCTTCGTGGGTGTTGATGTTGTTGACGTAGCTGTGCAGGCTCTCGTTGAAAGAGGTATTGTAGATCATCGCCACTTCCACCGGGATGTTGTCTACTTCTCCTTCAACGTGAATGACGTCTTGGATGAGTTGCTCGCGGTTTTGGTCGATGTAGGTCACAAACTCCTTGAGGCCGGTCTCACTGTGGAACGTCTCGGTGGGGTGGTTCCCGTCTTCGTCTGTGGCGCGCTCGTCCTTGAGGGTGAGGGTGATGCCTTTGTTGAGGAAGGACAGCTCGCGCAAGCGGCGGGCGAGGGTGTCATAGTTGTATTCGAGTGTATCGGTAAAGATCTCCGGGTCGGGGAGAAAGGTGACCGATGTGCCCGTGCGGTCCGTGGTGCCGATTTCCCGTGTAGGGTAGGTGGCTTTTCCTTGAGAATACTCTTGTTCCCACTTCTTGCCTTCGCGGTGGACTTCAGCGCGCAGGTGAACGGACAGGGCGTTCACACAACTCACGCCGACACCGTGCAATCCTCCGGAGACCTTGTAGCTGTCCTTGTCGAATTTGCCTCCTGCACCAATCTTGGTCATGACGACCTCGAGGGCACTTACGCCCTCTTTTTTGTGCATGGCGACGGGAATGCCCCGGCCATTGTCGTGAACGGTGATGCCATTCTCGGGGGTGATGGCGACATCGATGGTGTCACAGTGGCCGGCGAGGGCCTCGTCGATGGAGTTGTCGATGACCTCATACACCAAGTGGTGGAGGCCTCGTGCACCCACGTCTCCGATGTACATCGAAGGACGCTTGCGGACGTGTTCCATCCCTTCGAGGGCCTGGATGCTGTCCGCGCCATAACTGTTCTTCTTCTCTTCGCTCATCTCCGCGATTTTTGACGTCCCACGAAAATAACCTACAACGCGCGCAATCAGCGGATTTACGGCCGCTTAAACGCCCTTGTTTTCCACACTTTTGTCGCCGTTTTGCGTGGTTTTCAACACCCGGAATTCGCCGGGCCTCACCGCGCTGTTCGTCACGGGGTCAAAACCGGTAAGAGGCCAGCATCATGATGCCGAGTTGTTGGGCGCCGTAGCCGTTGAATATCTCGGTGGCACCCAAGGGGCCTTTGGCGTTCAAACCCATGGAAAGACGGGCGTTGTAGCGGTACTCTATGCCCAGGTCTATGGCTGTGTAGGCGGGCAATTTTCTGGCGTGAATGGCGGATGTGCCACCAAAAACGGCACCGACATCCTCGCTGTTGGTTTGGACCACATCCCCTTGGCCTGTGATTTCGGAGAATGGGATCCGCGAAGGTGCGTAGCGCGCGCCCACGATTTCAACGCCAAAATCAAGATAGAGGAGCTCTTCAAGATTCCAACGGCCGGATGCCGATATGCGGGTTCTGGGCTGGTACCAGGCATAAGGCTGTCCGCCGGTGCCGTAAGTGTGAAACTCAGCCCTTGCGGTCAGTTCAAGGGGGCCTTGTCCACGGTAGGTGGCCTCTCCGATGACGCTGGCCACAGTCAGGGAATCGTAGGCCACCCCAAAGCGCTGGCCTGCGCTGTCCACGCCAGCCTCGTTGACCCAATATTGAAAATCGCGGAAGCGCGTGGTCCGCGCCTGGGCGTTGAAAGCGAGGTCGCGGGTCAACTTTCCGCGCAGTCCGCCATAGAGTTCGAGGGCGCGGTTGGTGTTGATCAGGGCGCCATTGGCAGCGGCTGCACCGGCATGGTAGGTGGCGTCAAAGAAGGGGTTTTCGGCAACCAGGTCGTGGAAGGCATTGCGCTGCATGCCCCCGCCGACACCGCCGTATGGGACAAAGACATCGTCGAGGAGCCTGAACCGGACCTCTGCGGTGGGGTAGAAATGGAAGGACTGTGCACCCCGGGCGTCGACCCACAAGCCCGCTCCGGCTTGCACCATGTATGCCCCGCGTTCTTTGGTGACTGTCGGCTGCACGCCGATGAGCGCCGAGGACCTGCTGATGGGGGCGATGGTGGTGTCGCCATTGGCATCCATGCGCGAGCCGATGATGTGGGCTTCGTAGTTGAGGTCGTAGCGCGCACCCTCGCGCCAGGTGTGGAACCGCCCCGTGGCTTCGACGAGGTTTTCTCTGCCGGGATTGCGCAGGAGTTCTGGCTGCAAGAGGTTGCCGGGAAGGGGCGGAGGGCCTATCGAAAGGCGCGAATAGGACAAGGCGAGGTTGCGGTGGACCTTGCTGCTGTCGCGTTCGTGGTTTTGCAAACGGAGGTCGGTGCCCATGCGCGTATAGGTCTGCCTTTCGATGGGGGCGGCGAACAAGCCAAGGGCCGCGGCATTGAGCTCCAGTCCGTGCAGGCCCCATGCGTCGCGCTCAAGGAAGGCGGCTGCGGTTACGCTGCTGCGCTTGACGAACTTTCTGTAGTAGCCATTCAGGGCATTCTTGGACCAACCTTCATCTACGCCCAGGCTGTCCGCTTGGCCTGTGGAGCCGGCAGAGCTGCGGTGACGCATGGAGATTCCCCATGCACCTTGGCGGCTGCGGGTGTCGCCGAGGTGCACTTCGAGCAAGGGCGAGGTGTAGATGCCAAACCCAGCCTTGGCGTGTCCTGCATAGAGGCGCGGCAAGGGGGCGTCCATTTCCACAGCGATGGGGGCGATGGTGCGCACGGTGGGTTCAGGCGCGGTGCGCTTGGCGATGGGGGCGTAATGGATGACCGGTTTTTCGACGCCCAGGTCGACGGCTCTGGGGGCATCACCGGGCTTGTCCACCTCGCGCAAATACAGTTCCCTGTCGCCGACGAAGGTGACCTGCAGGCTGTCTTGGGCTTGGGCCAAAGGAGCCATCATGGACAAGGCCATGCAGGCGCAAGCGGCCCGCTGTATGCGACGCATTCGTGAAGAGACCATGGCGTTCATTTGTCTTCGGGATTGGGGGTGATGCCGGTGGTGTCTGCCGGCTCGGGTGCAGGCGTTTCCAATTGGACGATGCGGTCCAGCATGTCCATGCAGGCTTCCTGCACCCAGGGTTCCTGCACATTGGATTGCAGCTGGTCAATGGTGCTGCGCGCCTGGAAGTAATCCTCCTGGACGATGTAGGACTCGGCCAGTAGTAAAAAGCTTTCATAGGACCAGTCGCTGCCGCCGCCAAACCTGTTGAGTTGGGCAAACACAGCCACTTGGCACCCTTCGGCATCGCCTTCTGCCAAGGTCAGGGCGCAGAGGTGATGCGCGGCTTCTTCGGCGTGGGGGCCGTCCTGCGCGAGGATGTCCAAGTCGGACTTGGCTGCCGGGTCGCCGCGCTCGAGGAGAATCAAGGCGCGGTTGTAGCGGGCTGCGGTGCGGATGTCCTCCGGCGTTTCGGCGTTTTCGAGAATGGGATCTACGTAGGCCAGCACCGTTTCGCCATCGCCGAGGGCGCGGCTGCAGCGCATGATGCCGATGCGGGCCTCCAGCACATGGCGTTTCAAAACGGCCACCTGTTCCAGTTGCTGGTAGTGACTCAAAGCGCTGCTGAAATCACTTGCATTGTAACGGATGGTGGCGGCCATGACCAAAGCGGGTTCGTGGTAGTCGCTGAGCGGACCGGAGACCAGGGCTTCGAGCGGCGCGAGGGCGCCTTCGGTGTCACCGCCGTCAAACCGGCATTGTCCCAGGTGGAAGCGGGCGGCTGTGACCCGGATGCTGTTGGGATACTTGTCCAAGAACTGCGCCAGTTTGGGGATGGCGCCTCCGCAGTCCCCCGAGAGTGCCAGGTCTTGGCATGCCGCGTAGGTGCGCTCTGCGATGTCGTCGTCACTCAGGCCAATCACATCGGGGAGGTCGTCCAATTGTCCGCGTTCGACCAGCAGCGGTTCGACCAACAAAAAGGCGTCTTTTGTGACCTCGTCTTCGGGGTAGCGCGTGGAGATCAGTTGCCACAGGGAGAGGGCATCGTCTTCCCGGCCTTGTTTGACGGCGATCAGTGCGAGGTCCACCAGGGCCCGCTTGGCAAACGGGCTGCCGGGGAGTTCGTCTCGGACGCGCTCAAAGGCGGCACGGGCTTGCTCCATGCGGTTGCGTTCGATTTCTGCTTTGCCGATGGCGGTGAGGGCGTCGCCCTTGAAGGTGGTTTCGGGGTGGGCTGCCAACAGCCCCGCCATGCCACTGACTTCGCCGTCGAGATCGCCATCCAGCCCCAGGCAACGGGCCCGTTGAAACTGTGTGTACTGCTGCTGTGTGGTGCCGGCTTCCAGCGCTTTGTCATAGGCTGAAACTGCCCGCCCATAATCCTTGTCGATGTAGAAACAATCGCCAATGCGGAGCAGGGCATCGGCGCGGTGACCGCCGGGGCCTGCGCCCGTTTCAGCGTCGGCGTACTTTCGGAAGGAGACCTGGGCATCGCGGTATTTGCGCTGGCGAAAGAGGGCGTAGCCCGCGCCGAACTCGCCTTCGTTGTATTTGGCCGAGTTGAAGGCGCCGGGGGCGTTGAGGAAGGTGCGGTAATGGCTCAGGGCTGGCGCATTCTGGTTGTCTTTCATCGCGATTTCACCCTGCCAATAGTGGCTTTCGGCGGCCAAAGTGGCATCCTCCGAGTAGGTCCGGCTCTTTTTGAAATAGGCATCTGCATCGGCCAAATCTCCCGATTGAAAGAGGCCCACCGCGTGGTTGAAAGCAAGCTTTTGGTAGGCTGACTTTTCCCGGGGTGATTTGCGCTGTATGCGGTCCAAAGCGTCGAGCGCCCGCACGTGGTTGCGGGTGGTCAGGTAGACATCGAGGAGAAACCCATAGGCTTCATCCCGGCGCGGGCTGTCCGGGTATTCCTCCAGGTATTGCTCAAAGGCGGCGATGGCATCGTTGAAGGGGTTGAAGTCGGTTTCAAAGGCCAGTTTGGCATGGTTGAACAAGGCGTCCTCGCGTACCTCCATGTCGTGTTCCATGGTGGCGGCTTTGGCAAAGGCGGTTTGGGCCTTGGGTTTTTCACCCAGTGCGAGGTAGGCGCGGCCCATCGTGTGGGTGGCATACTGGTCCAACGGGGTGTTGCCACCGGTTGCCCGCATCAATGCCGTGATGGCCTGGGCTGGCTCGCCGCTGCTGAGGCGGCAGGTGCCGACGATGTAGCTGAATTCCGCCGTCCGCTGTTGGGCATCCGCTGCGCGCCAGGCTTCCTCCAGATAGGGTGAAGCCGCTCCGCAGTTGCCCAAATGAAAGTAGGATTCACCCACCACCCGGGTGAGCTCGCTGCGGTCTTTATCGCTCAGATTGCGCTCTTCTGTCAGCCATGCGGGGCCTTTCTCGGCGAGGTCTTCAAAACGCTCCAGTCGGTACAGGATTTGCCCGATGTACAGCGGCACGGCGTCGCGAAATGCATTGATTTCGGACAGGGCCTCAAAGGCCTCAAGGGCAGTGGTCAAGCGGTCCTCCGCAAAGGCGATGTGGGCCAGGTAGTACTGGGCGGCCTCCAGGTATTCAGGCTGCGCCGCAGGGTCTTCCACCACAATCAGCAGATCGCCGCGGGACCCTTCGAGGTCGCCGGTTTCAAAACGGGAATGCCCCCTTTTGAAGTGGTACTCCGTGCGCATCACTTTGGAAAGCCGGCGTGGATTGAGTGCTTCGAACGCATCAATGGACTTGCTCCATTTTTTGCGGCGGTATTCATAGTTGGCCAGTTCCCATTGGATTTTGGGCACCCAGGTCGACTCGGGGTGGCGCTCAATGAAGCGGTCGATCCTCCAAACGGCGTCCTTGTGGTAGAGGTACATGGCGCAGAGGGCAGACCGGTATTCTGCTTCCACTTGCATCAGGGCTTCCCGCTCTCCTGCGGGTCCATCGCCTGCCAGTGGGCCGTTTACCCAATTGTCAAACAGCTCGAGTGCCGCGGCGTACTGGTGGTGGTCAAAATGGTGGCGCGCGCGGTTAAACGCAGTCGGGTCCTGTCGCAGGACGCCATGGGTGACTTCGCCGCCCACCGGGTGGGGGGCTTGGGCTTGGGCGTCGCATGTGAGGATCAAGAGCCCTGCCAGCAGCAGCAGAAGGCTTGGGCCCATGGCCTGCGCACAATGCAAGCGGGGGCGGATGGAAAGGGAAGAGGGGGGTGACGGCATGGGGACGTGCATGGACAACGTGAAAATCGCCCGCAGCTTGCCCCGAATTCCGAGGGGCTGTCCTAATTATTCACGTTGAAGGGCACGTAAATCCAGTGCGGCCCTCAATTGGTCACGCGGAACTCTGTTCGGCGGTTCTTGGCGCGGCCTGCAGGTGTCCCGTTGTCGGCCCGCGGGCGGCTTTCTCCATAACCTTTGGCCGTGATGCTGGTGCTGGGCACGCCTTGCATGATCAGGTATTCCCTGACGGCCCTCGACCGGGCTTCACTCAGCCTCAGATTGTCGGTGTCGCTGCCGACATCATCGGTATGGCCGCCAATCTCTACGGATAGGCCCGTTTCCGAAAGGTATTCGGCAAAAAGGTCCAACAACAGAAGGCTGGACCTGCCGATCACGGCCGACCCCGATGCATACCGAATGTCCTCGATTTCGAAGGCGGCATCGGACCCTTTGATGGACCGCACGGTGAGGTTGGCCTCGACCAGCGCGGGGTCTTCTTCATCCTTGTCCACCACAATGCCGGCGTTGAATGCAGCCCCATCGGCCTTGGCCACAATGAGGACGTCCTCATTGACAGACAGGTCGACGACGGCTGCAAAGGCGCCATCATCTCCTAGGGAAATGGACTGGGCTTGCCGGCTTTGGGCATAGCGCAATTCCAGTTTTACATCTTCGGCGTTGAGCCCTTCGCCCACTTTCATCTGGCCCTTGACCACCACCGATGCCCGCGCCCGCAGCGCCTGGGGCAGTTGCCAGGTCATGATGTCCAGTCCCAGTGTTCCCGCCCGCCGGCTGGAAAAGTAGGCGGTCTGGCCATCCGCCGAAGTGACGAGTCCGTGCTCGTCGCCGGGGGTGTTGAGCGGTATGCCGAGATTGACAGGGCGCGACCAAGCCCCGGGCTCCCAGGGTGCGGCGGCGCTGTCTTTTTTGCTCATCCAGATGTCGTATCCACCACCGCCCGGCGACCTGTTGGAGGCGAAATACAGCGTGCTGCCATCGGGGTGCAGGTAGGGAGCCTTGTCGCTGGAAGCAGTATTGATGGGGGATGGCAGCACCTTGGCTTCTCCCCATGTGCCATCCGGGAGTTGTCCGCTCACCAGGATGTCGATGGTGGGTTGGCCTTGCGCATCGGGCGTGGTGCCCGGACGGACTGCGGCGAAATACAACCATTCTCCGTTGGGACTCACGGCGGGTTGTGATTCCCATCCGTCGGGGGTGTTCAGCGCGGTGAGCGGACTGGGCTCGCTCCAGAGGTATACCGTTTCATCGCCCGTGTCATCGAGCAATGCGTAACGCGCAGCATAGAGGTCGATGTTTTCGGGATTGCCCGGCTCCGGTGTCTTGATGGCCAAGAAGAGCGAGCGGTTGTCCACCGAGATGGACGCGCCGCCATAGCCTGCGGTTTTGTTGAAGGGGTCCTCCATGGGCTCCCCTGCATTGAAGGGGGTGGACGGCCCGCTTCTTTTGGCCCAAGAGAAGCTTTCGAAAGGCTGGCTGACCAGGTCGCCCTTGGCTTTGCGTTCCCCAGCCCGGGTAAAGAACAACAAGGTGCCGTCAGCAGAAACAGCGGGCAGGTATTCCTGGTCGCGGGTGGCCACGCTTTCCAAGACCTGCGGGGCAGGGCTGTCGGCATGGGCATTGTATTCCAAGAGAAATTGGATCTCAGGCAAGCGTGCGCGCACATCGTCCAAACGCCGTGTGGCCCGAGGAGGGAGCGGCTTTCCTGTCTTTTGTTCCCATTGGATAAACCGGTTAAACCAATCCATGGACGCGGCAAAATCTCCCTCTGCAAAAGCAATGGAACCCAAGGTGTAGGGGAGGTCTGCATCGAGGCCTGGGCACGCGCTGTGCACATCGAGCAGCAGCGTGCGCGCTGCGGAAAATGTCCCGCGGTTTTTGCGCGCCTGGTTAAACAAGAGCAGGCCCAATGCGAACCGGGCTTCGGTGGCTTCTTCTTGTTCTTCGAGGGCTTGCTCGAGGTATCCGATGCGCTTGTCGATGTCGTACTTCCGCTTGTCCTTTCCTTTTTCGATCAGCTTCAAGGTTTTGGCCTCCAACTCAGGTGCACAGGGGTCGCCGTCCTGCCCCCAGGCTGTCCCTGCGGGAATGGCTGCGGCGCACAAGAGCACCAATGCGCTTGAAATGGCTGATGTGTACCGCATTTCAGGCCTGTTGACTGGGCACTTCCAATTCGTTTTCGCTGTGGGCAATCAGCGTAGAGACGGCGCCATCGCCGGTGACGTTGACCACGGTGCGGCACATGTCCAAAATGCGGTCCACCGGGAAAATGAGTGCGATCCAGGCGGGATTGAGCCCCACGCTTTCCAATACGATGATCATCAGGACCAGTCCTGCGCTGGGCACGGCTGCGGCGCCGATGGAGGCGAGGGTGGCGGTGATGACGATCACGGCTTGCTGGGCCAGGCTCAGGTCGACCATGTGGAATTGGGCCAATGAAACCACGGCCACCGCTTGGTAGAGCGAGGTGCCGTCCATGTTGACCGTGGCCCCGATGGGGAGCACGAAACTGGTGGTGCGCTCAGAGACGCCGATTTTGTTGCGCACGCAATCCATGGTGACCGGCAGCGTGGCCACCGAACTGGAGGTGGAGAAGGCGGTGATCTGGGCGTCGCGCATGCCGGCGAGAAACTGTTTGAAACCGAGCGGTTTCACCAGCAGGGCCACGAGCGAAGGGTAGAAGAGGAACACCATGAAGGCCAGCCCCAACACGACCACGAGGCTGTACTGCAGCAGGTACTCCAAGAGCTGGCGAAACATCTCTGGATCGCTGCCGGCTGCATTGACGATTTGGCCTGCCATCAGGGCAAATACGAAGATGGGCATGGCCTTCATGACCACCCACACCATGCGCACAAATACCTCATTGAGGGCATCGATGGCCCGCATCAGCGGCGCGGCCTGGGCCTTGGGCATGCCCACGAGCACCACGCCAAAAAACACCGCAAAGAAGATGATTTGCAGCATGGACATGTCGGACAGCGAGCGGAAGATGTTGGTGGGGACCACGTCGACCAGTGGTTGAAGGGGGCCCGAGGACTTGGTGCGCTCGGCCTTGTTCAGCTTGTCGGTCACCCAATCGTTCATGGAGACCTGTTCTTGGGTGATCACCCCGACTTTTTGGGCCAGTGCCGGGTCGTTGCGCAAATTGATGTCGTCCAGGACCTGAATGCCATTGGCATCGCGCCAGAGCTCATAGCGGATGCGGTTGGATTCCAGCAGGTCTTCCGACACCTTGGCGCCCGGTTCAAAGAGGTTGACCAGGACCAATCCAACGATCACCGCGGTCATGGTGGTGAGCAGGTAGGTGACGACCGTTTTGATGCCGAGGCGCCCGAGCTTGGCGGGGTCGCCCAGGCTCGCTACTCCTGAGATGATACTAAAGAGAACGAGGGGTACTGCTATGAGCTTCAGTACATTGATGAAGATATCCCCGAAGGGTTTGATGTAGTCTACGGTAAAGTCATTCCATCCAAAATTGATGGACATCCAGGCGTAGAGGACACCGACGGCGAGGCCGATGAGAACTTGCCAATGCAGGGCGAGGCGCATGCTGTGTTGGGGTTGGGTTTGCGGTCCGTTCGGAAGCGCAATCTAATGTTCAGAGGCGGGCGCTCCGTTGGCGCAAGGCGTGGTCGGCCAGCACCAGGAGAACCATGGCTTCGACCATGGGTACGGCGCGGGGAAGCACGCAGGGGTCGTGGCGTCCGCGTCCGGCGATGGTCGATGCGCTGCCGTCTCGGGTGACCGTCTGTTGTTCGGCCAGGATGGTGGCGACGGGTTTGAAGCCGACGCGCAGTGTGATGTCCTCGCCATTGCTGATGCCGCCTTGGATGCCTCCGCTGTGGTTGGAGGTGGTGCGGATGGAGCCGGAAGCGGATGTAAAGGCGTCGTTGTGTTCGGAGCCGCGCATGAGGGTGCCGCTAAACCCGCTGCCCAGTTCCAGGCCCTTGACGGCCGGCAGGCTCCACAGGGCTTTGGCGAGGTCGGCGTGGAGTTTGTCGAATACGGGTTCGCCCCAGCCCGGCGGTACACCTTGGGCGACGACCACAACACTCCCGCCGATGGTATCACCCGCCTTTTTGACCGCGAGGATGCGCTCCTCCATGCGGCGCGCGGTGGCGGGGTCAGGGCAACGGACGTCGGTGGCGTCGACGGTGCTGCGGTCGTAGAAGGCCGGGGGCGAGGGCATGGCGATGTCCTGCACGCGTTCTACATAGGCGGATACCTGTGGCGCCGGTCCCTGGGGGTAGAGCTGTTCGAGGAATTGGCGGGCGAGGGCGCCGGCCACCACGCGCGCCGCGGTTTCCCTGGCGCTGGCGCGGCCGCCTCCGCGGTGGTCGCGCACGCCGAACTTGGCATCGTAGGTGTAGTCGGCGTGGCTGGGCCGGTAGTGCGCTTCGTTGTGGCTGTAGTCGCCGGGCTTGGCGTCCGCATTGGGGATGGTAAACCCAATGGGGGTGCCGGTGGTGCGCCCCTCAAACAGTCCGGAAAGCAGCGACACGCGATCGGATTCGTTGCGGGCGGTGGTGAGCTTGGATTGGCCTGGGCGCCGCCGGTCGAGCTCGTGCTGTATGCGCTCCAGGTCTATGGCCACGCCAGCGGGCATCCCGTCGACGACCCCCCCGAGCGCAGGGCCGTGGGATTCGCCGAAGGTGGTGAGGGTGAAACGTTGTCCAAATGTGCTGCCGGGCATGTGGCAAAGTTACGGGGAAGCCGGCTGCCGGAGGCGCTGCTCAGGTCCGCAGTATGTGCGACCTTGGGGCGCATGGAGAATGGATTCGCCCCGGGCCGTCTGCTCATCAAAGACATTGGGTACCTCGTCGGATTTGGCAAGGAACCGCTGGCCCGCCTTTCGGGGGGTGAGATGCATGGGCTTCCCGTCATCGGGGACGCCTGGCTGGCCATTGAGGACGGCCGTGTGATGGATGGCGGTGCGATGGCTGACTTTCCGGGCATCGTGGATTGGAATGGACTCGAAGTGGTGGAAGCCAGTGGCCGCTGCGTTTTGCCGGCTTGGGTGGACAGCCACACGCATTTGGTGCACGCCGCCTCCCGCGAAGGCGAGTTTGTGGACCGCATACGGGGCTTGACTTATCAGGAAATCGCTGCCCGTGGTGGTGGCATTTTGAACAGCGCCGAGGCCTTGCGGGCGATGTCTGAGGAGGCATTGTACGCAACTTCATTGGAGCGCATGGAACGGCTGATGCGCATGGGCACCGGAGCCATTGAGGTCAAATCGGGCTATGGCCTGGACCTGGAAAGCGAGCTGAAGATGTTGCGCGTGGCGCGCCGCTTGGGTGCTTTGGATCGGATTCCGGTCAAGACGACCTTCTTGGGCTGCCATGCGGTTCCCGCAGGTTGGAACAGCGCGGCCGAATACACGCAGTACATGATCAAGGAGGTCTTGCCGGCGGTTGTTGAAGAGGGCTTGGCCGACCACGTGGACATTTTCTGTGAGGAAGGCTATTTCGGGTTGGAAGAGACGCGCATGCTGCTGGAGGCCGCGCGGCTGAGGGGCTTGCCGGCCAAGGTGCACGTCAACCAATTCAAGGCTTCAGGCGGTGTGCCGCTGTGCGTGGAGCTGGGGGCGATGAGTGTGGACCACTTGGAAGTCTTGGCGGCGGAGGATGTGGCTGAATTGTCTGCGGCCGAGACCATTCCCGTGGCCTTGCCGCTGTGCTCCCTTTTTCTGGACTTGCCCTTTACTCCCGGACGGACATTGGTGGACGCCGGTTGTGCGCTGGCCATCGCCACGGATTTCAACCCGGGGTCGGCGCCTTCTGGCAACATGCACTTGGCCGCTGCCTTGGGTTGCCTTCGGATGGGCTTGGAGCCAAGGGAAGCCTTGGCTGCGGCCACGGTAAATGGCGCCGCGGCATTGGGCTTGTCATCCGAGGTCGGCGGACTGGCCGTAGGGCAGGAGGCGAGCCTGATGCTCACCCGGCCCTTGCGTTCAGTGGAAGAAGCGCTTTATGCCTTTGGTGACCCGATTGCCGAACGTGTTTTGTTGAGGGGGCATTGGTTGGATTGAACCCTTTGTATATTCAAGGGTTGCTGTATTGTCATGTGCCGCGAAGGAATGAACCTTGAACTGAAGCCGAGGTGGCTCACCACCTTCTTGACCGCCGCATTGGTGGTCTGGATCGGCGCTGCTTGTGCCCAATCCCCGGCGTTCGTCGACCACAGCATTGAGGCTGGCCTGCTGGGCGAGTACCTCAACCACAGCGCTTCGGTGGCGGATTACGACCTGGATGGCGACCTCGATGTCTATGTGGGCAGCCGGTTGGCTTCCAATACGCTGTACCGGAATGAAGGCAATGCCACGTTTGTGGCCGTGGAAGCGGGGGTGGAGGACAGTGGGTTTACCATGGCCACCCTGTTTTTTGATTACGACAATGACGGTGACCCGGATTTGTTGAGTTGCAACCTCAATGACGTCAACCGGTTTTGGCGCAACGACGCGGGGACCTTTACCGATGTCACCGACGAACTGGGGGTGGGCCAAGAGTCCCAATGCCGCAGTGCCCATGCGGCCGATGTCAATGGTGACGGTTGGCTTGACCTGTACATCGTCAACATGAACACGCCCAATGCTTTCTGGCTCTCGGATGGAGAAGGTGGGTTTAACGACATCTACTATGCTTCAGGGGCAACCGACAACCTCATCGGGATGGGCGCGCTGTTTTTGGACATCGAAAACGACGGTGACCAGGACCTGTACCTGACCCACGATGCCAACCAGGCCAACAAACTCTACATCAATGACGGGACGGGGTCCTTTGTCAATGCCGCATCCGACTGGGGGTTGGACCTGCAGTCCCAGGGCATGGGCGTGGATGCCACCGACCTCAACCACGATGGCTACTTGGACATCTTCGTTTCCAACAACCTGCCAAACGACCTCTTCATCAACCCAGGCCCACAGCCGGAAAACGGGCCTGTGCTGCCCTTTGAGAACATCACGGAAACGGCGGGTGTAGGTGACGGTGGCATGGGCTGGGGCACGGCTTTCATTGACCACGATCACGACGGAGACCGCGACCTCTACGTGGCCAACGAGTATTTCTTTTCGCCTTATCCCAACCTCCTGTACCACAACAATGGCGACTTGACCTTTACCGATATCGCGTCTGGAGACCCCATCGAAAGCATGTACAGCGGCTATGCCACGGTCATTGCAGACTTTGATGTCAACGGCACGGAAGACCTGCTTTTGGTCAATACCCTGGTTTCTTCGAACCCCGGGTGCCAGCTGTTCCTCAACATGGACACGGTGCACCATTGGATCGGGTTTGAGTTGGAAGGGGTGGTCTCTCCCCGGGACGCGGCTGGTGCGCGCGTGGTGGTGCATGCTGGCCCTGATTTCCACAGGACGGACGCCGCATTTATCGGATACAGCTACAGCTCTTGCGGTCCATTGACCTTCAATTTTGGACTCGGCGACCGCGTGTCTGTGGACAGTGTTGAGGTGTTTTGGCCCAGTGGCATCCGCACGGTGGAGGCCGGCCCGGCCATTGATCAGTACCACACGTTGCTGGAGACGCCCTGCTTTGGCCTGGCACCCGGATTGGACTGGCCGGAAGAGGCCATGCTGTGTCCTGGAGATTCCTTGGTGCTCGCCTTACCCGACGGGTGGACCGCATCGGGCTGGACGGCAGGGGAGGATGGCACGGGCGGCCGCGTCTTTACCGGCCCTGCTGTGGCCCAGGCGGTATTGTCTTCTGGCGATTGCGCCGTGTTGTCGCCTGCAGTGCCCATCGGTTTTGTTGAGGCGGTTCCTCCGGTGATCGCACTGGACGGTCCGGCCAAATTCTGTTCGGGCACCTTGCGCCAGTTGTTTGTTGAGGGGCCCCAGGCCGATGTCGCATGGTCCAATGGCATTGGAGCGGACACGCTCAATATGGCCACCTCTGATACGCTGACGGTCACCACCACCAATGTGTGCGGCCACATCGATACCAGCGCCCCCGTGGTGCTCGAGGTCTTCGATTCGCCTTCTGACCCGATCGTTCCTCCCGGCCTGGCCGTTGTGGGCAGCACCTACACATTTACTCCGGTGCAGCTGGATGATGAGCCCCTGCGCTGGTATACGCCTTTCGGCCCGAACGCAATGGATGACCTCCTGGCGGGAACCACCGAGCAGTTGGGCTATTTCATTCAGGAAGGTCCCACGTATACCACGGCACCGCTGTTGAACAGCACGGGCTGGTGGGTCCGCGCAGAAGGCATCCGCGATCTCCGCACAGCCGCTGGGGGCAAGGAGGCGAATTCCTCCGGGGGTTTCATCGGCTCTGACACCTATGGTTTGTCCTTTGATGCCCACGAAGACCTGGTCATTGACAGTGTCCGCGTCCGTACCGAGTTGCCGGGCCCGCGGACCTTTCAGCTGCGCACGGTGCAGGCCGAGGTGTTGTTCGAATCCACCCACACCTTGGTGCCGGGTTGGAACACGGTGCCCTTGGGGTATGCGGTTCCCCAGGGCGCAGGCTATGCGCTGAGGGCCGTAGGAGAGGATGTGAATTTGTGGCGAGACAATGCGGCCTCAGAGATTGATTACCCCTATGCGATCGGCGGGTTGGCGACCATCAACAGTTCTACCATCGCCAACGCGGCTGGCTTGGGCTACTACTACTTCTTTTATGATTGGGCGCTGTCTACACAGGGTTTTGAGTGCACGAGCAATGCCGCAGCGGCGTTTGTGGAAGTGGTCGATGAAATTGCCGGCTGCACCTATGCCTTTGCAGCCAACTTCAATGCCGAGGCGACCCTGGACGACGGAAGTTGCTATTTGGCGGGCTGTTTGGATCCTGAAGCGTCGAACTACAATCCGCAAGCTGTGGTGGACGATGGCAGTTGCGCGGTAACCTGTGCGAGCGACTTGAATGGGGACGGCCAAATCGGCGCTCCCGACCTGTTGGAATTGCTTTCGGCTTGGGGAGGGGTCTGCGATTGAATTCGGCTTAGTTTGGCGCCCGCAAATCCGCTTGAATCATGTCTGTCCGTTTGATTGAATGTGTGCCCAACATCAGTGAGGGCCGCGACCGTTCCAAAATCGATGCCATCGCCGCTGTGGTGGAGACTGTAGAAGGTGTTCGCCTGCTTGATGTGGACCCCGGAGGATCCACCCACCGCACGGTGATCACGTTTGTAGGGCCTCCCGAAACCATTGTCGAAGCGGCGTTTCGCTTGATTTCTAAAGCGGCTGAACTGATTGACATGTCCAAGCACCACGGGGAGCACCCGCGCATGGGGGCCACCGATGTGTGTCCCTTTGTGCCGGTGACCGGGGTCACGATGGAGGATTGCAAGCAAGCGGCCCATGCGCTGGGTGAGCGCATCGGCACAGAGCTGGGCATCCCCGGCTATTTCTATGAAGAGGCCGCGCTGCAGCCCGAGCGGCGCAATTTGGCATACTGTCGAAAAGGAGAATATGAGGGATTGGAGAAGCTGGCTGACCCTCAATGGAAGCCGGACTTCGGCCCCGCAGAATTCAATGAACGCGCCCGCAAAACGGGGGCAACGGCTGTGAGTGCGCGCGACTTTCTTGTGGCCTACAACATCAACCTGAATACCACTTCTGCACGGCGCGCCAACGCCGTGGCTTTTGACCTGAGGGAAAACGGCCGTGTCAAGCGCGAGGGCGGGTTGACGGGGGCGGTGGTCAATGGGCCGGACGGACAGCCCCTGAGGGAGCCGGGCCTGCTGAAATGCGTGAAGGGCATCGGCTGGTATATCGAGGAATACGGCGTGGCCCAACTCTCGCTCAACCTCACCAACATCTCTGTGACGACTGTGCACGCTGCCTTTGATGCGGCCTGCGACCGCGCCTTGGCCCGCGGCATGCGGGTGACCGGCAGCGAAATCGTGGGCTTGATCCCCAAGCGGGTCTTGATGGATGCAGCGCACCACTACTTGAAAAAGCAGCAGCGGAGCCTGGGCATTGCAGAAGCAGAAAAGGTGAAAGTGGCGGTCAAGTCCTTGGGCTTGGACGACTTGGCTCCTTTTGATGCGCGCAAAAGGGTGATTGAATACTTGCTCGAGGATGCCGGTGTCGATACCGCTCCACTGGCGGGCATGACCTTGACGGGATTTGCAGATGAGACGGCCAGTGAATCGCCGGCTCCCGGCGGCGGCTCCATCGCCGCCTATGTGGGGGCCTTGGGGGTGTCCTTGGGTACGATGGTGGCCAACCTCAGCGCGCACAAGCGGGGCTGGGATGAGCGTTGGGAGGAGTTCAGCGATGTGGCGGAACGGGGCATGGCGTTGCAGAGGCGCATGCTCTCCCTTGTGGACGAGGACACGGCGGCGTTTGATGCCATCATGGCCGCATTTGGTATGCCCAAGGGCAGCGCAGAGCAAAAGGCGGAACGCAAGGCGGCCATACAGGCGGCCACGCTCGGTGCGATGGAAACACCCCTGGAAGTGGCAGAACGCGCCTTGGAATCCATGGACATCATGGCGGCCATGGCCGACTATGGCAACCCCAACAGCGTCACAGACGCCGGTGTCGGTGCGCTGTGCGCGCGGACCGCAGTATTGGGTGCGGTGATGAACGTCAGGGTGAACGCGGTCGACTTGGAAGACCGGGCTGCTGCAGATGCCATGTTGGAACGCTGTGCTGCGTTGGAACAGGAGGCGGAGCGCAAAGAGCAGGCCGTGCGCGATCGTGTGGCCGCGGTGCTGGCCCGCTGAACGAGGTGGGTTATCCGTTGGCCTTGTCGGACGCTGTTTCGGCGCCTGGGCTGTCCTCGGACGGCTTTTCGTCGGATTCTTCTGTCTGGTTTTCGGCGTGCGCTTCGGCGTCAATGGCGCGGCGGATGGCCCTGGCGATGTGGCCTACGCGCTTGGCATCGACGGGATAGAGCTCACCTTCAAACCACCGCCCTTCATGGGCCACACCTGCGCTGTAGCGCGCCGTAGCCCGAAAAAAGGACAGGCCAGCGGTCCACATCCTGGCAGCTCCGCTGGGCATGACGGCACCAGAGGCAAAGATGTCAAAGTCGGCCAGGGCCTGCCAATCGAGTAATTTTTGGTGGCCCTTGATGGCATTGCCGGCACCGGCACTGCTGGCCAAACCTGCGATGGGAAGGTGGGCGATTTCCTGAAACGCTTGGTCCGGTTTGCGGACGCTGTCCACAGCGCGGTTGACCATGATGTGCTGGCCTCCGAAGCGCTTGATCGCGGTTTCTATGAGGTCGATGTCCAGGTTCAAGTGACCATCCAGGCCACCAATGAGGACTTCATTGGCTCCTTGCTCAAGGCACCATTCCGCATCGTGAAGTATGATCTCCCGCTCAGAGGCGCTGTAGACCAAGTGTCCTTCTCTGGGGCGCAATGAAACGATGACCGGAAGCGCTGTGGCTTCGATGCAGTGCTTGATGGTGCCCGGGGAGGGGGTCACGCCGCCTGCGGTGTAGCACCCTGCTACTTCGATTCGGGTAGCGCCCCCGCGTTCTGCGCGGGAGACATCGCCCGGGGTGCTGCAGATGATTTGTAGACCAAAAGGGGATTCCATTCCTGTGGCCAAGATACGTTGGGGACTGCGCTGAAACGACGAAGCCGGCTGATGGGCCGGCTTCGTCGCATGTGGAGCAAGGAATTACTTGGCTCCCTGGAAGGACCGCTTCTCCTTGATGCGGGCCGACTTACCCGTGAGTCCGCGCAGGTAGTAGATCCGCGCGCGGCGCACCTGACCGACCTTCATGACTTCGATGGCTTCGAGGAAGGGGCTTGAAATCGGAAATACGCGCTCTACACCGACACCGGAAGCCATCTTCCGAACGGTGAATGTAGCCGTAGGTCCTTCTCCGCGGCGCTGGATGACCGTGCCTTGATACACCTGGGTGCGCTCCTTCGAGCCCTCCTTGATCTTGTAGCTAACCTTGATGGTGTCACCAGCCTTAAATGTGGGCCATTCCTGAATGGAAACAAGCTGCTGGGAAATTTGACGAAGACGGTCCATGACGAATGGGATGAAATAGGTCCGTTGAAACGGGGTGCAATATTACGACATTTCACGCCTCGTCCAACAAGTCGGGACGAAGGCGTTGTGTTCTTTCCAAGGCTTGTTCCATCCGCCACTTATCGATTTCGGCATGGTGGCCGCCGAGCAGGATTTCGGGCACCTTGCTTCCCTGCCATTCCGCGGGCCGGGTATAGACGGGTGGGGCGAGCAAGCCGTCTTGGAAACTGTCGGTCAACGCGCTCTCTCCATCGCCAATGGCGCCGGGGATGAGGCGTACCAAGGCGTCGGCCAAAACGGCCGCCGCCAATTCGCCTCCGCTGAGCACATAGTCTCCAATGCTGATTTCGCGCGTGATCAAGTGTTCGCGGATCCGTTGGTCTATTCCCTTGTAGTGGCCGCAGAGCATCAAGAGGTTGCCGCTCAGGCTCAATTGATTGACGGTGGCCTGCTCCAGCCGCGCGCCATCGGGTGTGAGGTAAATCACCTCGTCATAATCGCGCTGTGATTTCAAGTCGGCGATGGCATCTGCAATGGGCTGTATGGCCATGACCATGCCCGCACCGCCTCCAAAGGGCGTATCGTCAATTTTTCCGTGTTTGTCGGTGCTCCACTTGCGGATGTCGTGCACTTGGACTTCGACCACCCCGGCTTTTTGGGCGCGCCCCACGATGCTCTCACTGAAGGGGCCTTTCAGCAAATCCGGAACAGCGGACAGGATGTCGATGCGCATGAGGTCAGTATTGCGGGTGGGTAGGGGCGTTGTCGAGGATGGCCTCGATCCGTTCCATCACGTCGGGGGTCAGCAGCGGGACGACATCCGGCGCTTGCAGGTTTTCTTCAAGCTGCTCCGGTTTGGTGGCACCGAGCAGAACGGTGGAGACATCGGGATTCTTGAGACACCAGGCGAGGGAGAGCTTGGCCAGGCTCGTGCCCAGGTCGCCTGCCAGTTCGCCGAGTGCCCCGACTTTCTCCAGATTGGTGGGCGTGAGCATGCGCTCTGCCATCCAATTCAATTCCTCTCGCTTGAGCCGCGCACCGTCATCCACCTTGCCATTGTATTTGCCGGTCAGGATGCCCGAAGCCAGCGGGCTCCAGATGGTGGTGCCCAGGCCCACAGTCCTGTACACATCGGCGTATTCGACCTCCACCTTGCGGCGAACGAACATGTTGTACTGGGGTTGCTCCATGACGGGGCCGATGAGGTGGTGGCGCTCTGCGATGCGGTGGGCATCCATGATTTCAGCCGCGCTCCATTCGCTGGTGCCCCAGTAGAGGATTTTGCCTTGTTGGATGAGCTGGTGCATGGTCCACACCGTTTCTTCCATGGGCGTTTCCTTGTCTGGCCGGTGGCAAAAAAACAGGTCGAGGTAGTCGACGCGCAGGCGCTTGAGGGCGTCGTGGCAGGCCTCGGTGATGTGCTTTCGGTGCAGTCCCCTTTGGGTGGGTAGCTTGCCGCCGGCGCCAAAAAAGACCTTGGAGGAGACGCACCAGGTGTCGCGGGGCCAATCCCGCTGGGCGAGCAGCCTGCCCATGACCTCTTCTGAGGCACCGTTGGCGTAGACCTCGGCGTTGTCAAAGAAGTTGATCCCGGCATCGTAGGCCATGTCCAACAAGCGGCCGCTGGTGCTGTCGTCGATCTGGTTGCCGAATGTGATCCAACTGCCAAAAGAGAGTTCGGTCAGCTGCAGTCCACTTTTGCCGAGTCTGCGGTATTCCATGGTCGCGAATTTACGGGGTGCTTGGATGGAACATGCGCCGGCATTGAAGTGTACTTTTAGCAGGTCGGCAATGCTCCGGCCCCCATCCCATTTCGCATCATGGAACACACGCCCTACACCACGGCCGTCGCGCGGCCGTTCGAGGTATACAACAGCATCTTCCTCACGTTGCCGCTCGATGGCATTCGGGGAACCGGTGTGCAAGTGCCCCTGTTTCAGGAGGTGTGCCGGCGGTCCTTGCGCGCAGGCGTCTCGCCGCGGGCGCTGGTCGAGACTTTTTTCCAGCAGGCGGGCGTTGCTCCGGAGGACCGCACGGGGCTGTTGTTTCGGTTCATCCAGTATATCGAAAGGCAGGTTGTCCTGGTGGATGCCCTCGAGGATGCCCGCTATGATCGGCTCAATGATTTGCAGGGCGCCGAATCCCTGGCTGGGCTGCTTCCGCGCATCCAGCGCCGGGGGTTGGAGTCAGAGCTCAAATCGGCCATCGCCGAGCAGCGGGTGCGCATTGTTCTGACGGCGCACCCCACCCAGTTTTATCCGGGGTCGGCCTTGGGCATCATCACCGACCTCACGGATGTGATCGGCAACGGTGACCTGGACGCCGCGCGCGATTTGTTGCATCAGCTGGGTCTGACGCCCTTTTTCCAGGCGCAATCCCCCACGCCATATGACGAAGCTGTGCGCCAGGGATGGTACCTGGAACACGTGTTCTACAGTGCTTTGCCCGCCCTTGTGATGCGCATCGCCCATGCGGCGGAGGTGGACCCCATGGTGGTGGCCGATGGGTTTGACATTGGATTTTGGCCGGCGGGTGATCGGGATGGCAACCCATACGTGGATGCGGCGACGACACTGCGCGTGGCGGGGAGGCTGCGTTTGATGCTTTTGCGCTGCTACCGCAGGGAACTGCGGGCCCTGCGCCGCCGGATCACGTTCAAAGGGGTCGAGGGGATGTTGGATGAAGTGCAGTCTCAAGTCGAGGCTGCGCTCTTGTCACAGGATGTGGGGTTTGATGGCGACTTCGCTCAGGCTGAGTTGGAGCGTGTGGAAGTCAAGGTCAAGCGCGACTTTGGTGGGCTGCATGTCGGTGAGATTCAAAACCTGCGCGTGGCGATGGCGCTGTTCGGCCAGCACTTTGCCTCGATGGACGTCCGCCAGGACAGCCGGGTGTTGCGCCGAGCGGCCGAAGCGGCTGGGATCACTGGGGATGATGTGGCCGGCTTGATGGCCACCGAGGTCACGCCCGACATTCCATCGATTGCAGATGATGTGGAACGGGACGCCCTGGAGGTGATGTCGGCCATCCGGGAGATCCAGGCGGCCAATGGTTCAGCGGGGTGCCACCGGTTCATCATCAGCAACTGCCGGGGCGCGGCCGATGTGGCCCGCTTGTATGCGTTGGCGCGCACCACCTTCAAGGAAGACCACGTACCGCTTGACTTGGTCCCGTTGTTTGAAACGGTTGACGACCTGGCTGCCGCGCCAGAAGCCATGCGGTCATTGCTGTCCAACCCTGCCTACAGGGCCCACGTGGCCGCCCGCGGAGACCGTCAAACGGTCATGCTCGGGTTTAGCGATGGCACCAAGGATGGTGGCTATTTGCGGGCGAATTGGTCCATTCACCAAGCCAAGGAAACGGTGTCCCGCGCCTGCATGGATGCGGGGGTGGAGGTGGTCTTTTTTGATGGCAGGGGAGGACCGCCTGCCCGCGGGGGTGGCAATACGCACCGGTTTTACGCGTCGCTCGGGCCAGATGTCCAAACCCGGGAGGTGCAGACCACGGTTCAAGGCCAGTCCATCAGTTCCAATTTTGGCACCCCTCAGAGCGCGGGCTACAATTTGGAATTGCTGTTTACCGCAGGCTTGCAGCACCGGCTCATCGACCCGGAAAAGGCCCGCTGGACGCCCGAACAACGGGCGCTGATGGACCTGCTTGCCGAGCGCAGCTACGCTGAGTACAACCGCTTGAAGGCCCGGCCGGAGTTCATGCAGTACCTGTCGACCTACGGGACGCTCAAATACTACGGGGAGACCAACATTGCCAGCCGTCCGACGAGCCGCAAGAAGTCGGGGGCGCTGACCCTGGACGATTTGCGGGCCATTCCCTTTGTGGGTTCATGGAGCCAGCTCAAGCAAAATGTGCCGGGCTTCTTTGGCATCGGTACGGCCTTGGCCGCGTTGGAGGCGGAAGGGCGACTCGAAGAAGCCGCGGCATTGTACCGCGACCAGCCGCTTTTTGCTGCCCTGGTGGAGAACAGCATGCAGAGCATGCGCAAGTGCAACTTCGACCTCACGTTGCACCTGCAGGATCACCCGGACTTCGGGGGGCTTTGGCAGACTGTGCGGGATGAATTTGAACGGACCCGGAGGCTCTTGCTGGAGATCGCGGGACAATCGGACCTGATGGAGCGCTCTCCAGACATCGCAGCATCGATTGACTTGCGGGAGGGCATCATTCTGCCACTGTTGGTCATCCAGCAGGCCGCATTGGCCTGGATTGATGGAGAGGGCAATGCCCCTGGTGAGCAGGAAGTGCTGGAGAAAATGGTGGTCCGCAGCATGTTTGGCATTGTCAACGCCGGCCGCAACGCGGTGTGATGCGACGCACCCCTTCAACAAGGCCTTGAAAAAGAAAGCCCCGCCTCAAAGAGGCAGGGCTTTCGCATGTGATGGAGGCGGGGCTCAACGGCGGCCGTCCTCGATGGGGCGCGCCATGTCCTTGGGCAGGTTTTGCATGGGGTCCTTGGGGGCCGTCACAAAATCGATTTCGTCGATGAGGTTCTGGGCGCCGGCCATTTTGTCGACAATCCACATCACGTAGCGGATGTCCACACTGATGGTGCGCTGCAGCTCGGGCTCGAAGGCGATGTCGCCACTCATGGCTTCCCAGTTGCCGTCAAAGGCCAAGCCGATGAGGTCTCCGTTGCCATTGAGGACAGGGCTGCCGGAGTTGCCGCCGGTGATGTCGTTGTTGGAGATGAAGCAGAGGACGAGGTCGCCGTCTTCGTCTGCATAGCGGCCAAAGTCGCGCTTGCGCAGCAGGGACTCCAGGGTGCCGTCCACGACAAACTCCGGATCGGTGTTGTCCTTCTTTTGGAGGATGCCGTCGGATGTGGTGACGAAGTCGTAGTGCACGGCGTCGGCAGGATCATAGTCACCCACGGTGCCGTAGCTCAGGCGCATGGTGGAGTTGGCGTCAGGGTACCACATCTTCTCTGTGTTCATGGCACGCAGGCCTGCTGTGAGCAGGCGGTAGCCTTCGTCAAACTTCCCTTGCTCAGGAGAAGCGAAGTAGCCCCTGTAGGTTTCGATGAGGCTCATGGCCGCGGCGATGCCGAGGTCCTTTTCCAATGCCTTCTCGTCGGGATTGCTTACAAACTCCTCGAAGCGCACGGGGTCGGTCAAAAAGCTCTTGGGGTACATCTTGTCGGCATAGCGCTTGAAGTCACCCTTGTACTTGTCGCGAACGGTGGCAAAGAAGGCCGGTTGCTGGTCTGGAGCGATGTCCTCCATGTATTTGGACATCAGGTTGATGAACAGGTCGCGGTCGGTGTCTTGGTCGTAGTCTTTGAAGAATCCTTCAGCCCGGCCACGCAGGCTGGCGGCCGCTGCAGCGGCCCGATCGGCGTCTTCGCTGAACAGGCCCTGGGCGCCCATGCCGACGCGGAAGGCAAACAGCATCAGATCACAACCGATGAGACCAGCTTCGAGTGAGTAGACCTGGCCTTTGACGGTGGCGTCGGTGTTCTCGTAGTAGGTCTTGAGCAATCCGATGGCCTCTCCGTATTCGTTTCTCCGCTCAACAGATGCGGTCACCCAGGCAGCAAACTCATCTTCGAGTGCTTTTTTCTTGCCGTAAACGTCCAAGGCACGGAGCCCTTTGGACTGGCCGATGTAGTACTTCCAGTAGTTGGCCGTTTGGGCATACTTGGCGGCGTATTGAATGCGCACGCCGGGGTCAGTGTCCATGTGGCTCTTCATGGTCTTGAGCTTCAAGTCCCGCACTTCCACCACACTGGGGTTGTAGATGTCGAGGGCCTGCTGCACACCATAGCTGCTGAGGAAGCGATCGGTGCTTCCGGGGTAACCCATGATCATGGTGAAGTCGCCGTTTTGCACGCCGTCGAGCGACACCTTGAGGTGGCGCTTGGGTTGGTAAGGCGTGTTGTCCTCGCTGTAGTCGGCGGGGTTGTTTTCGGCATCCGCATAGATGCGCAACATGGAGAAGTCGCCGGTGTGGCGGGGCCACATCCAGTTGTCGGTGTCACCGCCGAATTTGCCAATGCTCTCTGGTGGGTTGCCCACCAAGCGGATGTCGCTGTAGTCACGGTAGACAAACAAGTAGAACTCGTTGCCGTGGTAGAAACTCTTGATTTGGGGGCGGAAGTCGGGGTTGATGCCCCTTTCTTCCTCCTCGATTTGGCTGATCACACCTTGGATGGTCTGCTCGCGGGTGGCCTGGTCCATGTCGGAGGTCACATCGGCAAGCACGCGCTCGGTGACATCTTCAATGCGTTGAAGGAAGGTCACGCTGAAGTCTGGGATGGGCTTTTCTTCTTCCAAAGACATGGCCCAAAATCCGTTGGTGAGGATGTCGTCCTCCACGGTGCTGAAGCCCTGAATGGCGCCATAAGCGCAGTGGTGGTTGGTCAGCACGAGGCCTTGGTCGGAGATGATTTCTGCTGTGCAGCTTCCGCCGTTGAGCGTGATCACGGCGTCTTTCAGGCAGGCTTGGTTGAGGGAATAGATGTCCTCAGCGGACAGGTTCAGTCCCATCTGCTGCATTTCTGCTTCGTTGATGCGCTGGAGCATGTGCAGGAGCCACATGCCTTCGTCGGCCCGGGCAGTGCTGGCGGCGAGTTGGAATGCTGCGAAAAGCAGCAGGAAGATGCGTTGCTTCATGGTGTTGTTCGTCGTTTTTCGCCGGCGTTGTTTGACAGTGGCGCGGCGCGAAAATAGGAGGAGAAACGGTTCAGCGCTTTTTGGGCGCATTTGTTGCGGACACTTTGGACCAAACCGTGATGCCAATCAGGCTGTCGAGGGTGCCATAGAGCTGATCGAGGTCAGGGCCATTTACCCTGTCCAAGACGCGGTACTTGCCCAGTGTCAGGCGCGTGGCAGGCAGGTCCATGATCAGCGGGTTGTCATAGTTGCCCGCTTTGCTGCTGAGTTGCACTTCCCCGGCCATGGTGGCCACTTCGCGCAATTGCGCAGGCGTCCATTGGCCGGAGTACTCCCCGATGTTGGTCACGTTTGAGCGGCCGACATAGCGCGCTTGCCCATCGGCCTGCACTTCGAGCTTGTAGGCGGGACAAGGGCCGAAGCAAGGGGTGCGGGTGTACTCCAACAGGGGATCGCTCTTGGTCTTGAGGTATTTCTGCGAGCCTCCGCAGCCTGCGGTGATGGTGGCGATCAGCAGCATACAGAGGGCGGTCTGGGGCTGCGAGACAAGGCGGTGGCGATGGGCGCTCACTTTTTGCGCTTCTGGTTGCGGGCCTTGCGCGTTTGGTCGCGCTGCTTTTTCATCTCCTCTGCGCGTTTCTGCTGCTCTTGCTGCATGGTCTCGAGGCGTTGGGCGAAACCGCCCTTTTTCTTTTCCTCTTTGGGCGCCGCCTGTTTGGCCTTGATTTTCTCCCGGATTTTTTCTTCGTCAATGAAGAGCTTCTTCACTGCGAGGACCTGACCGATGGTCACAACGTTGGCCATGAAATAGTAGAGGCTGAGTCCGCTGGCGTATTTGTTGAAGAAGAAGAGCATGAACAGCGGCATGATGCGCATCATGATGCGCATGTCGGGCATGCCGGGCTGTGTCGGAGCGGCCTGCTGCGCCATGTTCTGGTTCATGTAAAAGAACATGGAGCCGGCCATGAGCAGGGTAAAGCCCGAGACGTGCGCCCCGTAAAATGGAATTTCGAAGGGGAGATTCAGTATGCTGTCATACGCCGCCAGGTCATCGGCCCAAAGGAAGGACTTGCCCCTGAGTTCGATGTTGGCCGGGAAAAACCGGAACATCGCGTAGAGCAGCGGCGCCTGTATGAGTTGGGGGATGCAGCCCGCCAGCGGGTTGACTCCGCTCTCGCGGTACAACTTCATCGTTTCCTGTTGACGCTGCATGGCGTCCTCTTGGTCTGGAAACTTGTCATTGATCTCCTGGATGTCCGGTTTGAGGACTTTCATCTTGGCCGAGCTCAAGTAGTTCTTCCAGGTGATGGGGAAGAGCACGGACTTGATCAGCAGGGTCATCACCAGGACAATCAGGCCAGCCGACCCTATGTAGCCAGCGAGTAGGGTGTAGGTCGGAAAGATGAGGTTGCGGTTGATCCAGCCGAAAATCCACCATCCAAAGTCGATGACGCGGCCAATCTCACCCCACCCGGTGGTGCTGAGGCTGCTGACGTTGTTGGGACCGAAGTAGAACTTTACGTTGGCGATTTCTCGGCCGTCGATGTCTTCTGTGGGCAGGGTGACATCCATGCCAAAGCGCATGTTGATGGTGGTGTCTGCCTCGTCCACAGGCGGCAGGCTGCGGAGCTTGCCGGAATTGAAGCCCACATCGCTGCCCACGATGGCAGAAAAATAATTCTGCTTGAAGGCCACCCATTCCACCGGATCCTCAATTTCGGTGTCGTCATCGCGGCCCTCGTAGAGGTAGTCTCGCCCACGGCCTTGCTCGCGGTAGTAGATGCTGCTTCTTTGGCGCTCCCACTCCAGGCCTTTTTCGTTGTGGCGTCCATCGGCCTGCCACTGGAAGCCCACTTCGCCACGGGCATTCTCAAAGCGTGCCTGGACATCGACCACATAGCCATCGATGCTGTAGACAAGTTCTCTCAAGGGGCCATCGCCTCGGTTGGTCAGCACCAATTTGTCTGCGCTTTCTTCCTTGACGTCGAAACGCTGGTTGTATGAACCCTCTCCGCGCGCAATCCAGTTGACATCAGAACCGCCTTCTGTCCACAGGCGAATGGGCTCTTGGCTCCAGTAGTCCAAAAAGCCGTCTTGGAGTTCGGCGGTGATCAGGTTGCCGCCGTCGGTAGAGACTGTAACGGCCAGGTCGCCGGATTGCAGCAAAGCGGTCCGGGCCACATACGTGCTGTCGTCGCCGGGGTCCATCGCGGTGGGCAGCGCGACGATCTGTTCCTCAGCCTCGGGTGTCGGTATTTCTTGGGTTTGCGCAGTTTCGGTGACCTCGGGTACAGGCACGAAATACAGCTGATACACGATGACCATCGCGAAGATCAGCAGGAAACCGGTGATGGTGTTGCGGTCCATTGGGCGGCAAACTTACGGGTTCACCACGCGAGCGCGCGGTCATTCATCCACAGTCCTTTCACTTTCATGGCTTGCTCGAGCACATCGCGCACACAACCAGCGCCTCCAGCGATGGGACTTACGTATTCACAAGCGGTGCGCACCTCTGGAGCGGCGTCGTGCGGGCAGCATGCCAGACCTGCAGCGGCCAGCACAGGGAGGTCGGGGATGTCATCGCCCATGTAGCAAACTTGCTCAGGTTGAATGCTCCACCGTTCGCACAGCGCTTCGAATGCACCGAGTTTGAGTGAGGCCCCCATGATGACTTCGGTGACGCCCAGTCCGTTCATTCTGCGCACCACCTCTTGGCTGTGTCCGCCAGAAATCATGGCAATGCGCAGGCCGCACTTGACGGCGTGTTGGACGGCATAGCCATCCCGCGTGCTCGCTGTGCGCACTTGTTCGCCGCCGGGCATGAGAAATACGGTGCCGTTGGTGAACACGCCATCGTTGTCAAAGACAAAGGCTTCAATGTGGGCCAGGCGTTGTTTGAATGGGAGGGAGTGGGGGGTGTCCATGGTGTTGCAGAATGAGGTTGGTGAGGATGCGGTGCAATTGGCCGAGTTCCGGGTGTTCTCCGCCGGCGTTGTGCAAGGCCGTGACCTGCTGTTCCAATGTGGCCCTGTCGTTGCGTGTGGCCGGGCCGGATACGCTCTTCAACGCATTGCCATTCAGTGCTTTGTTTACGCTCTCTTCAATGAGTGGTGAAAGCACGGAAATGGGCAGGTCGTGTGCCTTGAGCAAGGCCTCAACCGCCCCGATCCAAGCGGCTGTGAGGTTGCCTGACAGCACGGCGCCAAGGTGGAGCTTG
>Ga0209335_10000472_pt1 | contig 48614 bp, 56 predicted proteins | sample COG_09_FD_184753 | JGI IMG/M metagenome (GOLD analysis project Ga0209335, IMG submission 184753) | Pelagic Microbial community sample from North Sea - COGITO 998_met_09 (SPAdes) (version 2) | ecosystem: Environmental > Aquatic > Marine > Neritic zone/Coastal water | place: Helgoland, sampling...
TTTTTTAAGAGAAATAAAAGATAAGAGGTCCATTAATGAAAATGCAAGTTATTTTGGACTGGTCTATTCATTTATAAGAAAGAATAAAATTATAGATGCCCGTAAATATTTTAATATTTTAAAAAAATATAACATAGAGAGTCCAATGTTAATTCAATTAGAGGCAATATTACTTGCAAAGGAAATGAAATATCAAGATGCATACGAATTATATTTAAAAGGATTAAGTAATTTTCCATCCTACAGAGCATTTATCTATGGGGTAGCAAATCTATTAATTGATAATGGTAAAATTGACGAATCAATAGAGTTTTTGAATAAAAAAATAGACTTTTTCAATAACGATTTTATACTTTTCGAGCTTTTAGCTAAAGCATATTCCTTAAAAAATTTTAAATTACATGAGCATGAAAATTTATCAAGCGCATATTACTTCAAATATAATATCAACGAAGCAATTACTCAAATGGAAATTGCCACAAAATCAGGAGAAGGAAATTTTTTTGATCAGTCTAGAGTCGAATTTAAGCTACAAGAATTAAAAAAGGAAGCTGAAGCACTTTATAATTAATAAATTTTACTTATCAATTCTATATATATAATTGATTATACATATTATTAATATCCTCCTATAATCATGTTTCTTTAATTTTTTTAAATAAGGAAATATGATGTCAAAATTGATTAATACAGTTGTACAGCCCTTTAAAGCACAAGCTTTTCATAATGGAAAATTTATTGAAGTAACACAAGCGGATCTAAAAGGAAAATGGTCGGCAATTGTTTTTTATCCTGCAGACTTTACTTTTGTTTGCCCTACCGAACTTGGTGACTTAGCTGATCATTATGATGAGTTACAAAAGATGGGAGTTGAAGTTTATTCAGTTTCTACAGATACTCATTTTACTCACAAAGCCTGGCACGATAGTTCTGAGACAATCAAGAAGATCAAGTATCCAATGATTGGTGATCCTACTGGAGCAATCTCAAGAAACTTTAATGTCATGATTGAAGAAGAGGGTCTTGCGTTAAGAGGTACTTTTGTTATTGATCCAGAAGGAGTAATTAAAACAGTTGAGGTAAATGATTTAGGTATAGGTCGTTCAGCTGCAGATTTGGTTAGGAAAATTCAGGCTGCTCAACATATTGCAGCAAATCCAGGTGAGGTTTGCCCTGCATCTTGGAAGCCAGGCGAAGAAACTCTTTCACCATCACTAGATCTTGTTGGAAAAATTTAATTAATTAATGGGCCAACCTTTTTGGCCCATCTTTTCAGGATATTAAAATGGCTCTCGACCAAAATATTAAAAATCAACTAATACAATATATGGCAATGATAAAGAATCCTATTGAGATCATTGCTTACAAAGACGAATCAAATAAGTCAGAAGAGATGTTAAGTCTTTTGTATGCGATAAAGGAAACAACAAATTTAATATCTGTAGTTGAAAAATCTGATCATAATGGCAGAACGCCATCATTTTCTGTTGGGTTACCAGCTTCGAAACACAGAGTATTTTTTGCTGGAATTCCTATGGGGCATGAATTTACCTCGCTTATTTTGTCTCTTCTTCAAACAGGGGGGCATCCACTAAAAATTAGTTCAAATTTAATTGAGCAGATAAAAAATATTAAGGGGCTGTTTCATTTTGAAACTTATATTTCATTAAGCTGCCACAATTGTCCTGACATTGTGCAAGCTTTAAATCTTCTTTCATTATTAAATGAAAATATTTCACACGTGATGATCGATGGTGCAATGTTTCAAAAAGAAATAGAAGATAGAAAAATTATGTCTGTGCCAACGATTTTTCTTAATGGCGAGAAATTTGGTCAAGGCCGCATGGAGCTCGAAGAGATTATTATAAAAATTGATTCCAGCGCCAATGATCGGATTGCAGAGGATATTTCAAAAAAAGAACCCTATGATGTTGTTATCGTTGGGGGTGGCCCAGCGGGAGCCTCAGCTGCAGTCTATTCTGCACGCAAGGGAATTAGAACAGCGTTAGTAGCAGAGAGATTCGGTGGACAGGTGATGGACACGCTTGGAATAGAGAATTTTATCTCTGTCAAAGCAACAGAAGGGCCAAAACTGGTATCAGCATTAGAAGAACATGTTAAAGATTATGAAGTGGATATCATAAACCTTCAAAAGGTAAGAAAACTTTTTAAAAATGGCGGACCTTTTTATGAGGTGCAACTTGAGAGTGGAGCAAAACTTGATAGCAAGTCAGTAATATTAGCGACTGGTGCTCGATGGCGAGAATTAGGAGTTCCAGGAGAAAAAGAATTTCGTGGCAAAGGCGTAGCATATTGCCCCCATTGTGATGGCCCTCTTTTTAAAGGAAAAAAAGTTGCTGTTATCGGTGGAGGAAACTCTGGTGTTGAAGCGGCGATTGATTTAGCAGGCATAGTAGGATCGGTTACTCTAGTTGAGTTTGCTCCATCGCTTAAGGCTGACCAGGTATTAATTAATAAATTAAATTCATTGCCGAATGTTGAAATTATTCTAAATGCGGAAACTAAAAATATTTTTGGCGAGACAAAGGTTGTGGGGTTTAATTACATTGATAGACAAACAAATCAAGAAAAATCCATTAATGTTGAGGGAATCTTTGTCCAAATTGGGCTTATTCCTAATACAGATTGGCTGAAAGGAACTCTAGCATTAAACCAGTATGGAGAAATTGAAGTTAATCAAAAAGGTGAAACGTCACTTCCTGGAGTTTTTGCTGCAGGGGACGTTACGACCACGCCCTACAAACAAATTATTATTGCCATGGGAGAAGGCTCAAAAGCTGCACTAGGTGCTTTTGATCATCTAATAAGGAGCCATTAAATGCAAGAAAATAAAGAACAAGAAATCTTTGAGGTGTGTAAAAAAAATGATTCTGAATGTTTGATGCGATGGATTGCCTCGCATTCAGATTGCAGTTAAGATTATTACAGCTTTAACAATTCTTTTAATAGAGGAATCGTAATAAGCCTTTTATTTTTGAGTGACCACTCATCCAGAGCATCAAGGGAAGCAATTAACGTATGCAAATCTCTTCTTAAATTTTTCATGCAAAAATTAATAACTTGATGCGAAAGTTTCATATTTTTTTCAAACGCATAGGCCTCAAGGGCTAAAATTTTTTCCTTGTCGGTTAAATTTTTTATTTGATACACTAACCCCCAGCTGAGCCTGCTGGCTAAATCGTCTCGCAAGCCCATATGATTGGGTGAGTTAGCCCCCGTGATAAAAAGTTTCTGTTTTGTTTCTTTATGATAATTATATAAATTAAAGATTTTAATCTGTTCGACATCATCATAAGTCTCTATATCTTCAATAGTTTTTATTCCATAATCTTCAACAGCTGATGCTAGATGACTTTTGCCGCTACCCTCATTGCCCCAGATAAAAATGAATAGTTGATCGGTGGATTTGACAAAGTTTTGAATTGCCTCAATCGATTCATTATTTTTACCGACAATAAAATTATCCAAACTTTTTTTTCTTGGCAGATGAATATTGAGAAGGAGTTGTTCCATATTTGCGGCTAATTGAAATATCTTAAGATAACAAAATCAGTTAAAATTCTAATTATACGTAAAGTCTTATAATTTTCAGAGGATACTTCATTGTCAAGCAATCCAGATTCAAAAAAAATCATTTCTTACAAAGATGCAGGGGTAGATATAATCGCTGGTGATCAGTTGGTAGAAAAAATTAAGCCATTTGCAAAAAAAACGATGCGTAACGGAGTATTGGCTGGACTGGGTGGCTTCGGCTCTATGTTTGAGATACCTAAAAATTATAAAAATCCCGTTCTTGTTTCTGGTACTGATGGTGTCGGGACCAAATTAAAACTTGCTTTTGAAACAAATAATCATAAAACAATTGGACAGGATTTAGTCGCAATGTGTGTGAATGATATTTTGGTTCAAGGTGCTGAACCATTATTTTTCTTGGATTATTATGCATGTGGAAAGTTAAGTGTTTCTCAAGCAACTGATGTTATTAAGGGTATAGCAGACGGTTGCCAGATTGCAGCTTGTGCTCTAGTGGGGGGAGAAACAGCTGAGATGCCAGGCATGTACAACGAAGGTGAGTATGATATTGCGGGGTTTAGTGTTGGTATTGTCGAAAAACAAAATATCATTGACGGGTCTAAAGTTAAAAGCGGCGATACAGTTATTGGCCTCCCCTCCACGGGCCCTCATTCTAATGGATACTCATTGATTCGACGTTTACTCAAGGAAACAAAAACAAACCTAAATGACTCTTTTGATGATAAAACTTTTGCTGATGTTTTATTGGCACCCACAAAGATATATGTCAAGCCGCTACTTAATTTGATAAAAAAATTAGAGGTTAAAGCCCTTGCTCATATTACAGGCGGCGGTTTAACTGAAAATATTCCTCGGGTACTACCACCACATTTAGCGGTGGAAATTAATTTGTCCTCATGGCAAAAACCAGATATTTTTTCATGGCTGCAAACTGCTGGTAATTTGACTGATCAAGAGATGTTTAAAACATTTAATTGTGGCATCGGTATGATCCTCATCTTAAGTCAGGAAAACAAAGTTCAAGCTTTCGAAATATTAAAATTAATGGATCAGGAGAGTATTGAGCTTGGAATGGTTTCTCAGAGGGAAAAAGATGATCCGCAAGTCAAGTTTTATTAAACTTTTTCTTATATTTATTCTAGCCGCCTCTTTAAACGTTTATAGCCAAACGTTTCCCACTAACTTTTTTATTGACTATGAAATAAAGCAGTTGGACCAGGAAGGAGGCATACTAAAAGTTGTATTTACCCAAGATAAAAATTTATATTCATTAACCGCTAATTCAGAAACGATTGGCATTTTAAAATTATTTGGTGACCGACAAATTACAAGTGATGGCTTAATTTCTAAAAATGGTTTTAAACCTTTTTATTTTTCACATAAAAATAAGAAAAAACCTGAAAAAAATATTCAATCAAATTTTCTGCATGATTTAAAAAAAATTGAAGTTATCTACAAAGGTCAGACAAAACAATATGACTTGGGAGATGATTATTTAGACCTTGCGACCTTCATGTTTCAATTTAATTTTGAAGAAAATAATAAAAAAAAATATCAATTTAACGTGGTGGAAGGAAAAAAAATGCGAATCTATGAATATGAGTTTATTAAAGATCAGGTACTTACTATTGACGAACAGTTAATTGATTCAAAAATATTTGAAGGCAAGGTAAACAAAGATGATCGGACTAAGCACTATGTTTGGATCTCAAAAAATCCTTATCGCATCCCACTAAAAATAAAAGTGACAACCGACCTTGGATTGCTCCTCGATTTAAAAATAAATAAAACGAATTTATTTTAAAGTGAACGAATTTATTTTAAATGCTGCAATAAAAATTTTATTTGAATTTGAGAATAATAATGGCTCAGCAGATAACTTTTTAAGCAGTTATTTCAAGAAAAACTCTAATTTAGGCCATCGAGATCGGTCATTGATAGCTGAAATCTACTATGGAGTAATTCGCCATAAGCGCTTTCTGGAGGACATCTCCGCTAGTGGCGATATAAAGCAAATGACTTTGATCTACCTTCTTCACTTTCAGGGTATGAGTATCAGTAGCCTTAGTGGTTTATTGAGTACCGATGAAATTACATGGCTGAAAGAAAAAAAAGCTAACAATTATGAATGTCAAAGTTGGCCAATAAAATTAAGTCTGCCTGATTGGATTTGGAAAAAATTATCTCTTTATTATGAAGAGCCGTTCATCATTGATCTTTTAAGATCTTTATTAATTCCTGCTGATTTAAATTTACGTGTTAATCAATTAAGAAACGCAAAAATGGTACATGTCCTAGCTAAGCTTAAAGAATCATTTCCGGAATTACAAAGTAAGATTGTACAAACAAAATTTTCACCAATGGGAATAGCGTTACCTAGAGGCACACAAATTAATAAACTGGATTTATTTAATGAGGGATTAATTGAGGTTCAAGATGAAGGTAGCCAAATTTTATCTTTGTTATTAGATGTAAAGCGGGGACAAATGGTAGCTGATTTTTGCGCTGGCGCAGGGGGAAAAACCTTGGCCCTTGCAGATTTGATGCGAAATACGGGGAGATTATACGCGTTTGATGTGTCGGATAAACGATTAGAAAATTTAAAGAAAAGATTAAAAAGATCAGGTGCCTCTAATATCTTTCCACAACGGATAAGTAACGAGAATGATCTAAAAATAAAAAGGTTACATGGTAAATTCGATCGAGTTTTAGTGGATGCACCATGTACGGGGTTTGGCACATTAAGAAGAAATCCAGATTTAAAATGGCGGTATCAAGAAATTGATTTAGAAGAAATAACTAAAAAACAAGAAAAAATACTATTTTCGGCAGCAAATTTATGTAAAAAGGGTGGCTACCTAGTCTATGCAACATGTAGTATTCTTCATGATGAAAATGAAAAAATCATTGAAAATTTTTTACAAACAAGAAAAGATTTTCAAGTTATTCCATTTTTTAAAATTTTAAAGGATATAAAGATGGAACATAGTCAGTCTGATTATTTAAAACTATTTCCTCATCAGCATGGTACCGATGGTTTTTTTGGTGTAGTTATGGAGCATATTTAATAGATGAAAAATGCTAATCGAAACATTCTTATTGCTGCTATTTTAGGGATTACCCTTGGGTTCTTAATAAAAAATTTTTCAGATGCTAGTTTTTATCAACCTTTTATGGGATTGATTGATTTGTTGGGGCAGCTTTTTATTAAGGCTTTGAAAATGATTTTAGTGCCTCTTGTTTTTTTCTCAATCGTTGTTGGTATTTCCAATTTAGGTAGTGCAAAAAATGCAGATCGTATATGGAAATTGACTTTATCTTATTATTTTTTGACGATGGCAATTGCGGTAATTTTAGCGCTTTTTATGATGAATTTAATTAAGCCAGGTGTTGGACTTAATATTCAGCTTTGGGAAATGCAGCATGATATTACCTCGCAAACGATGTCTTTTTATGATTTTTTTAATCAATTTATTTTAGGTTTATTTAGTAACCCGTTTGAATCCTTAGCTACAGGGAATATTCTGCCCATCATTATTTTTTCTATATTTATTGGTGTTGCATTTAACGGGTCAAATAAAAAAATGATTGCCGGTAGACAATTATTTGAAAGTTTTTATGAGGTCATATTAAAAATTGTTCAGTGGATTATGGTATTAGCACCTATCGGTATTTTTGCTTTACTCTTAAAGTTGGTGGAAAGTCAGTCATTTGAGTTATTCAATAAACTTGGCATTTTTATTGGTACAGTTATAGCGATCATTTTAATTCATGGAATTATTATTTTGCCCTTAATTAATTATGTATTTACGCGAATTAATTTAAAGGAATTATGGGTAAAAGGACGTCCTGCCTTTATCACCGCTTTTGCTACCAGCTCCAGTTCGGCAACATTGCCGATAACGATGAGTGTGGCACAACAAGATTTTAAGGTAAGAAAAACAGTATCGAATTTTGTTTTACCGCTAGGGGCCACGATCAACATGGATGGAACAGCACTGTACGAAGCCGCTGCGGCACTTTTTATTGCTAATCTTGTTGGAATAGATCTTGCTTTGACACAACAAATCATTCTTTTTTTTATTGCCATGGTTGCATCAATTGGTGCACCAGGGATTCCAAGTGCTGGCATGGTCACCATGGCAATGGTTCTTCAGGTGTTAGGATTGCCGTTGGAGGCTTTAGCAATTCTATTACCCATGGATCGTCTATTAGATACTTTTAGAACAACAATTAATGTTGAGGGCGATTTAATTGGATCATTAATCGTCAATAAACTAGCGTAATCTTTTTTTTCTATCGATAAAGCCTATCGACAATGAATAAGCAGCAGGAATTACAATCAAAGTTAATAAGGTTGACGATATCATGCCTCCGATAATAGCAATAGCCATGGGTCCATTTTCCTCAGACCCTGGTCCAATACCTAATGCCGCAGGCATTAATGCCAGAATAAGTGTTAACGATGTCATTAATACAGGCCTTAAACGAACAGGACAGGCCTCCAATAAAGCTTGATCTGTTTTCAATCCTTTCTCACGTAATTGATTTGTAAAATCTACCAAAAGTATTGAATTTTTTGCGACCAGACCAATTAATAAGACCATGCCAATCATAGAGTATATGTTTAATGTATTTCCTGTAAGCCACAGTAAAATAATGCCACCAATGATAGCAAGGGGTTGTGCCAGCATAACAATTATAGGCTGGAAGAAAGAATTAAAAAGGCTTGATAAGACCATATATAAAAGAACAGTTGCTAGTGTAAAAACGAATAAAATATTATTTAATGTTTTGGCAAATTCCTTAGCTTGTCCATCGAGCTGTATCGTGTAGTCACTTGGCAATATTTTTTCTGCAGATATTTTGATAAAATCTATTGCATCACCGAGCGGCATACTTGGATTGGAGTAAAAATTGGCTGCATATTGCAGACTATCGCGGCCAATCACAGCTGGTCCGAGCGCCTGTTTAAACTTGGCAATATTATCAAGCCGAACTAACTCGCCTGTTTTACCTCTTAAATAAATTTTATTTAAGTCATCTGTACTCTTAAATTCACCGTCCTTTGCTTTCAAACGAATTTCATAACGCTGTCCATCGCCAGGTTCGTCATTGAATTTAGCTACATCAAGTCCATTACTTAATACTGAAATGGCATTACCAATATCCAAAGAAGAGATACCTAAACTTGAGGCTTTATCTCGATCAATATCAAGAACTAGTTGTGGGAGGTTAAGCTCCAAATCTAAATCAATTTTCCCAAGACCATCATTTTGGGATAAAGCATTTTTAAGTTGTTCACTATAGTTAGCTACTTGCTCTATACCAGGGCCAATGACTGAAAATCGTAGTTTTTCTGATCGTTGGCCAGAAGCTATTGAAACGCCTGCAGGAAAAGCTTGAACGCCAGTTAATTCTTCAAACTTGGCTTTCAAATTACCCATAATCTCTTGTTGGCTGTTATTTCTTTTTGCTTTATCGATTAATCTTATGCTGATATAACCTTTGTTTACTTGACCCTGGCTACCTAATCCAATTGAGGAAAAAACACTAGCGATATTCTCTTTTTCCGTTTGAATGACCCCCTCAATCTCTAACAGCTTTTTATAGGTGTAATCGATATTTGAACCAAGTGGCGTTTTAAAGCGCACGGTAAATCGACTTTCATCAACTTCTGGAACAAATTCTTTTTTTACATTTGAAAAAAAGTAACCGCTTGATAAAACAATTAGGAAGCTAATAAATAATACTTTCCATCGATTTTGCAGGGTTTTATTTAAAAGGGAAGAATAATTCTTTTCAATAGAAATGAAAACAGACTCAATGTTAGCAATAAACGTGTTTGGCAGCCTTTTTTTTTGCTTCCAACCTGAATTGAAATTTTCTTTAACTAGAAATTTTGAGCATAGCATTGGGGTTAATGTGAGTGACACCAAGAGGGACACTAATACACCAGAAGTAACGACAACTGCGAATGATTCAAAAAATCGACCAATAATACCGTCCATGTATATGACGGGTGCAAAAATACATACCAAGGCAAGGGTTGATGCAAGCACAGCAAAGACTACTTCCTTACTTCCGTTGATTGCAGAATCAAATGGATTAGTGTCATATTTTTCATGATGTCGAAATATATTTTCAAGCACAACAATTGCATCGTCAACGACCACGCCGATGAGGAGAATAAGGGCTAATAAAGTCATGCTATTAAAGGTATAACCAAAGAAATACATGATCGAAATAGCACCAAGCAGTGAGATTGGTATAGCGACTGCAATGATGAAGGTTGATCGTATCGATTTTAAGAAAAGTAAAACGATTAATGCTGCTAATAGTGTCCCTTCTAAAATATGATTTTGTAAGGTTTTAACCATTGATCTAATAAATATAGAGTCATCGGTTGAAATATGAATTTCCATGCCGGGGGGCAAATTGGGCTTGATATTATTTTCTAATTTTTCTTTAACTTTATCGATAATAGAAACGGTATTTGCATTAGCAACTTTAATAATACCTAGACCAACACTGGGATTGCTATTAAATCTAGCAGTTTCTCTGTAGTCTTCCAGCCCATCTTCAATTTCGGCAATATTTTTTAATTTAATTGGCCCTCCGTTTCGGTAAGCAACAATTAATTCCTCAATTTCTTTTACTTTATGAAATTCAAGATCAAGTTTAAACATCTTTTCAGATTGATCTTTAACTAGAAAACCACCCGGTAATTGAATATGTTCTTTTTTAAAAGCATCAATTAAGTCACTTGCTGTTATATTTAAAGCAGCGAGTTTGTCAGGAAAAAGATTAATTCGTATGGTACGATCACGTCTTCCCCCAAGCCTCACTTCTCCTACACCATCAATCGTTTCAAGTTGTTTTTTTAAGATATTATTAGCATAGACATTTAATTGTTGAATGGTGCGGTCGCCAGTAAACCCAAGCCACATGATGGGGCTTGCATTGGTCTCAACTTTTCTGACAACAGGCGGTGTAATTTCATCAGGAAGCCTCCTTAAGGTTTGCCCAACTTTTGATTGCACCTCATTAAATGCTACCTCAATATCTTTATCTAAGTTGAAGGTAATCGTCACCACTGAGACGCCAGGTGATGACTGGGATTTAATTGATTCAATTCCTGTGGTCGAATTAACTGCTCCCTCAATGATATTGGTTATACTTGCATCAATAATTTCAGGGTTGGCACCCTCAAGCGTTGTTGTGATAGAGAGTATTGGAAATTCAACCATTGGAAAGCGATCAATGCCAATTTTTTGATAACTAATAATGCCAAAGAGGATAAAAATACCGGATATCATCCAAGCAAGCACATGTCTGCGAATTGAAAGTTCGGGAAGTGTCATTAATTTTTGTTATTTATATTGATTTCAATATCATTTGTTAAAAAGGATGCTCCATCAACAGCAACAATTTCACCCTCATTAACACCATCTAGTATTTCAACATAGCCATCTTGACTTAACCCTGTGGTAACTACTCTGGACTTAGCAATATTTTTTTCTATAACATAAACGGTGTTTCCTGATGGTCGTTGAACGATACTCTGTTCTGGAACAGCAACACCTTTTTCGGATTTAAAGACAATAGTTCCTCTCACTGTTGCTCCGGGTTGCCATAGAGGGCTGTTGGTAATATCAGCAATTACATCAATTGTACGACTATCCTCGCTTAGCATAGGCTTCAGTTCAGAAATTACTGATTCATAGGGTTCATTTGAGACTGGACTGGTAAGGATAATAGGTAGCCCCGGCTTAATTTTTTGAGAAAGGGTTTCTGGAAAAGGAATGTGAACGCGCACTTTTTTGTTGCTGATGATTTGAAAAACACCATCACCAATTTTTAAGTAATCTCCGATTGAAGCTATTTGTTTTTCAACTTTCCCTGTGATGGGAGAATAAATTTTTGTTTTAGACAAATTTGATTGGGCAATATCAAGTCTTGATTTTGCAATCTCTAACTCTTCTTGAGTTTCTGATTTATCTGTCAAGATATTATCAAGCGCATTTGGGGAGATAAAATTTTTATCCACCAGCTTTTGATTTCTTGTATATATTTTTTCCTGGTTCTTTAGCCTGATATTAAGCTTTCGAATTTCAGCTTCCGCTAAATTTTTTTGGTAAAGATAATCTGCATTATCAATTTCTGCTAATAAATCACCTTTTTTTATGGATGATCCTGATCGCGCATAGAGCTTAATTACCTTACCTGACACCTCAGCCGCAATGGTAGGGTCGATAAGACCCTCAATGGTACCTTGAGCGGATTCTTTATCTTCAAAGGTAATTAATTTTGCATCTATTGTGGATACAAATATTTTTTTCTTAGGCGCTTCCGAAATGGATTCTTTTTCTGCACAACTAACTAAGAGTGTTATTAAAAAAAAGCAAATAATTTTTATATATTTCATAGACTGGTTCTTATTTTATTCCATTTAAAAAAAGGGCCTGGATCTGTTTTTCGTGTTGGAGCTATATCACTATGACCCACAACATCCTGAATGGGGTAGTGTTGACATAAAACCTCTAACAACGCATTGAGATTCTCGTATTGTATCTCAGTAAATTCTTTTTTATCGGATCCCTCTAACTCAATACCAATTGAAAAATCATTACAGTTAGCTCTTCTATTCCAGCTTGACTGCCCCGCATGCCATGCTTTGTTGAGACAACTAACAAACTGAATTAATTCCCCAGTCCGCTTAATTAAGAAATGTGCAGAAACTTTAAGGTTTTTAATTGTTGAATAAAAGGGATGCTCATCAAAATTTAGCTTATTCATAAATAATTTTTCTATATCCTTACTGCCAAATTGACCCGGTGGCATACTTATTGCATGAATGACAATTAAGTTAATAGCCTCGTTGGGTAGGCGTCGCTCAAAATTTGGAGACATTAAATGCTTAATACCTTCCACAAAACCTTTGTTATTTAATATAAATGGCAATGGTGATCTCATCAAAATAGCTTATAATTTCGCAATAATATTCATGGAAGTCTAATGGTTTTTCTTAATTTATGCATTATGTTGCTGATTATTCTGATTGCAGCAGAAATTTTTACCAATGCATTAGAGCACCTAGGACAAAAACTTAAGATATCTGAGGGTGTGACAGGATCTATTTTTGCTGCAGTCGGCACAGCACTGCCTGAAACTTCGGTTCCAATTATTGCATTACTATTTCCGTCAGGCTCGATTGAGACGAGTCATGATATTGGCGTTGGCTCAATTTTGGGGGCACCGCTCATGTTAAGTACAATTGCTTTAGGCCTTATTGGTTTATTTTCATTCTACAAAAGGGGTATTAGTGGGCATTTTGTTGTTGAGCAAACTGGCATAAAAAGAGACCTAGACTTTTTTTTAGTTGCTTTTATTTTCGCAGGACTAGCACTTTATATTCCACATACTGATATATTTGTTCGCAATCTGATTGGTGCACTAATGGTATTTATTTATTTTTTTTATATATTTAAAACTATTAGGGCCTCAAAGAAACTTGTTGAAGCAGGGCATGGAACGGATGCCGAACATCCAATGTTGTTAAATCGAGTTGGATTGCCAGTCAATTCCTTTACGATTGTATTACAATTGTTTATTGGATTAGCTTTACTTATTTTTGGTGCAAAAGGCTTTGTAAGCCAAGTTGAGGTAGTGGCATCCTACATTGGTATATCTGTTCTCGTATTATCAATTATGATCGTTCCAATAGCGACTGAATTACCAGAAAAAGTTAATAGTATTTTATGGATAAGAAGACGTAAAGATACTTTGGCTTTTGGTAATATAACTGGAGCAATGGTATTTCAAGGTACCCTTTTGCCCGCATTAGGTATTATTTTAACGCCTTGGGAACCAAAAAATGAAATAACACTTTTATTTTTTATTACAATTTTGTCCGTTATTTGGATTAGAACAATTATTCATTTTGGCGCATTAAAAGTTTGGCATGTTTTCATTTCTGGCAGTCTTTATTTTGCCTATTTGTTTTTAATTTTTTAATGCAGCCTTCCCCCCTTAAATGTTTAATGTCTTTATTTTATGACGTGATTATTCAGATCACCGCCTGGTTCTTATTAACACCTATCTTGCTCTTAATTATTAATGATAGCCATCAATTTAAAACCCTCTTTTATCAAATAAGCTTTTGGTTAATTTCAGGAGTTTATTTTATTTTTTCATGGTTGCGAGGAGGGCAAACGATTGGTATGAGGGCTTGGAATTTGCAGTTAATCAGCGAGAATAATAAAGTTAGCTTTTTTGTTTTTAGATATTTACTAGCATCCATCGGATTACTTTTTTTTGCTGTTAGTTTTATACCTATTTTATTTAAAAAACAGATGCTACATGACTCAATTTTAGGCTCAAAAATTATCTGTTTTCAAAGCGAATAATCATGTACATACCGATTGATAAGAAGATAAGGGTTGGAATTAATGCGCTTAAGAAAGGCTGCCAATCATACAATAAGCTCAAATGCCTTATCATGGTATTAAAAATTTGATAACAAATGCCTGCAATTATCCCTATAAACATTTTAAAGAATTTCCCGCCTGATCGTTCTTGAAAAAAACCAAATGGCACCGCAAAAATAATCATGATAATGGGCATGATAGGATAAATTATTTTCTCCCAGAGTGCGACTTCATATTTGGTAGATTTTTGGTTATTTTGTTTAAGATAATTTATAAATTTGAATAAATTAATAGTGGACATTTTTTCTGGCGAGATAATAAGTGCATTAATCATCTCAGGTCGCATTAAGGATTTCCAACTTCCTTTATCTATTTCTATCGTGCCTATATTTTTTTCATTGATAATTTTTTGGGTAATGGCTTCTAATTTCCATTCACCATCAATAAACTGACCTCTTTTAGCTTTTGATATGGTTCTTAAATTAAAGTTACTATCAAATTCATAAATATTAATATCTTCAAGCGATGCATCAGGTAAAACATTCTCAATGTTGACAAAGTTATTACCATCTTTTATCCAAAAGCCTGATTTGAATTCTTGTGACACAACGGAAGCTGTAGAATTAATTTTTATTTGTTGCGCAGCTTTCTCACTTGATGGCGTAATTAAATCACCAATAATAATAGTTAGAAATGTAAAAAAAATACCAACAAGAACCAATGTTTTTGCAATTTTTTTAATTGAATAACCTGCTGATCGAATAATTGTAAGTTCTGAGGAGTGTGATAATTGCCCAATGGCTAACATTGAACCCAAAAGAACGGCGAGTGGAATAATTTCATAGATTCTGCCGGGAATAGTTAGTGCAACAAAGATTAACACTTGTAATAAGCCATAATTTCCTTTGCCAAGATCATTAATTTCTTGCATAAAATCAAAGAAGGCAAATAATGCAATGAGCCCCAATAAGATCATAAGAATATTTATTAAAAACTCTTTATTAAGGTATCGCGAAATCATTTAATTTTCTTCAAAGTTAAATTTGGTAGCAATGATAAATTTTTTAAACGTCGATTAATTAGATACATTAAAGATAATGCAAAGAAAAGATGTAGTGGCCAAAACCCAAGCCAAAGAGGAATTTTTCCAGTACCAATTAAGCTTTGAAATACACCCATTAAATTATGATAAATAATAAAAATAAGTACTGCCGTAATAATATTCATCGAGCGACCGGCCCTGGGGTTTACATAGCTCAACAAAATTGCAATAAATAACAAAATAAGAGCAGATATAGGTTGCGAAATTCTAAACATGATTTCAGCGGTGTATTTTTTTCTTAATTCTTTATTGGCATAAGCAATTTTAAAAAGATCAATGGTAGGAATTGCTTCATAATAACCAGCATTTGCACCGACCCGAAGAAGGTTTGGCGTTTCTTTTTCAATTAATATGCCATACTCATCAAATGTTGTTGTGGAAAATTCTTTTGAATCCTCCATTGATTCATATCTTTTTCCTTTTTTAAGAAGGATATATTCTTCCCCTGTTTTCTCTTCAATGCGTTCTCCTTCATTGGAAACGATAACGCCTAATTTATTTTTTTGAATAGTGTGTACAAAAATATTTTTTACTGATTTTCCAAGCTCATCTAATCCTTCAATGTAAAAAATTCGATTATCTGATTTGGATTCTTTAAATGCACCAGGCACTAGAGAAGATATTTCGTCACGAGTTTTCAAACCACTTTTATATTCTTCTGCTTTTTGAATTGCCCAAGGGCTTATGTATAAAGATAAAACTCCTATTAAGAGGATAACGGGAAAACAAAAATTAATAATAGGTAAAAATAATTTTTTAATACTTAAACCCGCCGTCAACCATGTGATCATTTCACTATCTCGATACCAGCGACTTAAAGTCATCAAAATAGTAATGAAAATAGTTAATGACAACAGTAGAGGCATGTGTTTTAAAAGATTAAAAACTAAAACAGTTTCAATGGTATCGTTTGGTATAATGCCTTTAGCAGCCAGCCGAAAAATATAAACTGCTCTTTGGGCTATGACGATTCCAGATAGTACAAGAATAGTAAATATCGAGGTATAAAATAATTCTTTAATTAAGGTTGATTTGTATAACATTGTGATAATAATAGTAACAAATAAATAGGAACAATAAATGAAATTTGATATTAAAAAAGGTCCAGTAAATTCAAAAAAAGCAGATGTCTTGACGATTGCATTAAATCATCGTAATCAAGTCATAAATCCTGAATTGTTTGACAAGGATACTCTGGCGCATGTGAAGAAATTTTTGGCATTAGGTGATTTAGCTAATGAAGTTGGTAAAGCCTCAAATATATTGGGCAATGAGTTATTTTCAAGAATTGTTTTAATAAATATTGGTGATATTGATTTAGCTACCAATAAACAAATATTTAAGGCAATTAAGTCAGTGGCAAATTTAATTAAGCAACTAAATATTAAAAACCACTCAATTTCATTTGATCAGTTCGTAAGTACTTCAAAAAACTATCACCAGATTGCAGAATATTTTAGTCGTGCATTTATTGATGCTACATATTTAATAAATAGCCAAAAGACAACAAAAAAAGAACCCATAAAAGTTTTTGTGAATACTATTTTTTATAATGGAAAAGACACCAATGATTTAAGATTGGGATTGAAGCATGGTACAGCAATAGCTAATGGGGCGAATCTAACGAAAGACCTTGGAAACTTACCCCCTAATATTTGTACGCCGACTTATTTAGCTACAATTGCAAAAAAAGTTGCTAGCAGTTATGGCATGAAAGCCAAGATTTATGATCAAAAACAAATTGAAAAATTAAAAATGGGCTCTTTTTTGTCAGTAGCGCAAGGCAGTAGAGAAGCACCAAAATTTATTGTGGTTGAGAGTCTAAAAGGACCAAAAAATAAGAAACCGATTGTTTTGATAGGTAAAGGGATTACCTTTGATGCGGGAGGCATCTCGATAAAACCCTCGCCCGATATGGATGAAATGAAATATGATATGTGTGGCGCCGCTACCGTTTTAGGCACGATGAAAACCATTGGCGAACTGAGTTTACCTTTAAATATTATTTTTCTTATCCCTTCCTGTGAAAATTTACCTGACGGAAAAGCTGTAAAACCAGGAGATATTGTTAAAAGTATGTCGGGACAAACCATTGAGATTTTAAATACTGACGCAGAAGGTCGATTAATTTTGTGTGATGCATTAACCTATGCGGAGCGATATAAACCCGAAGCAGTAATTGATATTGCGACACTAACAGGAGCCTGTGTTATTGCATTAGGTCACCATGCAACGGGCCTATTTAGCAACGATGAAAGTTTAATTGAAGAATTAAAAAGCGCAGGAATTAAGTCACTTGATGAGGCATGGCCAATGCCTTTGTGGGAGGAGTACCAATCTCAATTAAATAGTAATTTTGCAGATATGGCGAATATTGGTGGTAGGGCTGCAGGAAGTATTACAGCGGCCTGTTTCCTCTCCCGTTTCGCGAAACAGTATAAGTGGGCCCATCTTGATATTGCAGGTACAGCTTGGGTTTCTGGTAAAGAAAAAGGCGGTACAGGCAGGCCCGTGCCTTTATTGAGCCAATACTTAATTGACAAAATAAAAAAATAATTTTTGACGAATATTCAATTTATTTTTAATGTAATAGATAAAAAGTCGCTCGCATTGAGATTGGTTACTTCTTTAAGCAAAAGAAAACATTCAATTTTAATTTTTTGTGAGAATTCAGAATTTTCAGCAAATTTGAGTAGAGATTTATGGCTTAATGAGATATCTTTCACACCCAACTCGGAGGAAATTTACTCATCATTCGATAGAATTTTTTTAACAACACACCAGGCAGATCTAATGGATGATGTCTTAGTTAATTGTTCGTCCAAACAAATTGAGGGATTTAGCCGTTATTTAAAATTCTATGAACTCGTGTCATCCGAAGAGCAAGACAAAAATAAAGCAAGAGAGCGTTACCAATTTTATCGAGATTGTGGCTTTCGCATTCATGCCACTGATGAGTCTGAATTGGTTAACCTATAGATTCTTCATATTTTTGGTGCGTTAAGAATTTTTCTGGTTTTATTTCTGCAGCAAACTCTACCTCACATATCCACGTTTGATAAGGATTGTCATTTATTAATTCTGGAGATTTTAAAATGCTTTCATTTATTGATCGTATGGTACATAAATCTGGGCAAATAAAGTCTGATGCTGTTTTAACTGACTCAATAGATCCTAAAGGTTGGCCAGCTTCAATTACTTTATTGATCACAATATCTATAAAAACGATATCACCCAAAAGGTCTTGAGCAAAATTAGTAATACCTAATTGAAAAATATTTTCTTGTTTTTTTTTCATCCATACATGGTCTTTGGTAAACAATAGGTTTTCTTCATAATTCATTGAAATTTCTCTACTTTTTAATGACAAATTAAAATCAATTGTATATGATCATAATCAAATAATGAATAAGGATTGCCATTGATCAATAAAACTTCCACCCTTTTTTTATTGATAACTATATTCGCACTTTTTTTTAGTCCTGCAATTTTTTCAAAAGATAATAATTTACCCAAGGTAAGATCCGCCAAGGCAATTGTTGTAAATCAAAAAACGGGTGAAATTATTTATGAAAAAAGTGCTGATTCAGCAAGTTCGATTGCCTCATTGACAAAATTAATGACGGCAATGGTCATTCTTGATGCAGGTATAGATCTAAATCAAGAAATTAAAGTGACAAAAGCAGACATTGATCGTATTAAACGAACGGGGTCCAGAATTCCCATAGGCACAAAGTTAACACGATATGAATTATTAGAGTTTGCCCTGATGGCCTCAGACAATCGTGCTGCATCGGCATTGAGCCGTTCTTATCCCTCCGGTAGAACTGGTTTAATTGACGCGATGAATGTTAAAGCAAAACAACTTGGAATGTTTGCAACGGAATTTAAAGATCCTACAGGGCTTCATAAAGATAATATTTCTACAGCAAGTGATTTGGTGAAAATGGCCCAAGCCGCATATCAATATCCCTTAATCAGAAAGCTGACAACTGAACCTCAAGGTGAAATTAATTATGGCAAAAAGAATTATAAAATTGGGTTTGTAAATACTAATAGATTGGTTCGTAAGGGTGTTTGGGAAATTGGTTTATCAAAAACAGGGTTTATTCGCGAGTCGGGTCGATGTCTTGTAATGCAGGCAGTAGTTAATAATGAGCCCGTTATAATGGTTTTTCTAAATTCTTATGGAAAATTAACGCGATTTGCAGATGCAAAAAGAGTCAAGAGATGGATGGAGCAAAATTACAGTCGTAAAAATCTAGTTTCTAGAAATGAAACAATTAAGCAGCCTTTTTAGTTTTTACTGTTTTTTTCTTACCATTTTTTGTTTTCGTTTCTTTATTTTTAATCATTTCTAAAGCCATCTCGAGGGAAATTTCCTCAATATCAATGCTTTTAGCAATAGGAGCTTTAGTAGAGCCACGTTGAATGTAGGGCCCATATCTACCATTAAAAATTTCAACGGACTGATTTTTTTCTGCATCCTCTCCTAAAATACGTAAAGGCGCATTTTTTGCTATCGCTTCATTGATTAGCTCAACGGCACGTTCATGTGTTAGCTCAAAAATATTTTCTGATTTAGGGATTGATTTAAATTTACCATCATGATTTACGTAAGGACCAAATCGACCAATATTGGCGACTATTTTTTTATTGGTATCTGGATGTAGCCCCATATCGAGAGGTAAAGAAAGAAGTTTTTTTGCTAATGCTTCATTTACGTCTGCTATGGAAATTTCTGGAGGAATACTGACTCTTTTTGGCTTTTTCTTGTCTTCTTTTGCTGCCACACCAACCTGCAGATAGGGCCCATAGGGGCCCATCATAAGTAAAACATCGTTACCACTCTCTTCATCTGTGAAAATAACCTGTGGTTCTTGAGGCAATTCACCATTTACATTTCTTGTAAAGTCACATTCAGGGTACCCAGAACATGCAATAAAATTTCCACGCCTACCAAGTTTAATAAATAGAGCGCTTTCGCATTTTGGACATTTTTCATCAATAGCCTCTTGTGTTATCTCGGAGCGATCAATATTTTCTTTTTCTTTAATTTGTTTATCAAAATCAACCCAGAAATTTTTTAATACTGTCGTCCAATCGGCCTCTGATCTGGCAATATTATCAAGTTGCTCCTCAAGACTTGCTGTAAAATCGTAGTCAACGTAATGATCAAAATGTTGGGTAAGAAATTTATTAACTACCTTACCAACATCAGTTGGCATAAAACGTTTTTTTTCAAGTAAAGCATATTCTCTATCTTGTAAAGTTGAGATAATACTAGCGTAAGTAGAGGGGCGACCAATACCGTATTCTTCAAGTATTTTTACTAAACTTGCTTCAGTATAGCGCGGCGGCGGCTCAGTAAAGTGTTGATCGCCATATATTTTACTTACAGTTAATATATCACCAACTTCAAGGACAGGAAGTTTGTTTTCATCTTCCTCATCATTTTTTTGGTCATCTACACTCTCCATGTAGACAGACATGAAACCAGCAAATTTAAGTGTCTGTCCCGAAGCTCTAAAAATAGTTTCACCTTTTCCAATTTCTATATCAACACTTACTGCATCAAAAATTGCAGATGACATTTGACAGGATAAGGTTCTTTTCCAAATCATGTCATAGAGTTTGAATTGCTCATCTGTAAGAAAGGCTTTAAGTTTTTCAGGAGTATTTTCTATATTAGTGGGACGAATTGCCTCATGTGCTTCTTGAGCGTTTTTAGCTTTTGTTTTGTAACCAATCGACTTTAATGGCAAATACTCTGAGTCATAATAGTTTTTGAGATAAGAGCGTATTTGTTCAATAGATTCGTTAGATAAATTCATTGAGTCAGTACGCATATAGCTGATGAGACCAATTGCTCCATCTTGTGTTTCGATACCTTCATACAGTTGCTGCGCTACGCGCATAGTTCGATTTGTAGTGAACCCTAATTTTCGTACAGCCTCTTGTTGCATTGTTGAAGTGGTAAAGGGCGCAGAGGGCTTTCTAATACGTTGTTTTTTTTCAACTCGTGAGACTGTAGCTTTGCCAGAACTTTTTAACAGCAATTCTCCAACTATTTTTTCTTGTTGCACTTGTGAAGTAATCGAAAATTGTTCAATCTTTTCATCATTGAGCTTGAAAAGTTTTGAAGCAAGAATTGCTTTACCCTTGAGCGCATCTAAATGAATACTCCAATATTCTTTTTGAATAAACTTCTCTATTTCTGTTTCACGTTCATTAATTAATCTTAGTGCAGGGCTCTGTACTCGACCTGCTGATAGCCCCCGCCGGATTTTTTTCCATAACAAAGGGGAAAGATTAAACCCAACAAGATAATCTAAAGCTCTTCTGGCTTGTTGAGCATTTATTAAGCTCATAGACAAATCCCGAGGTTTTTTGATTGCCTCACTAATGGCAGATTTTGTAATTTCCTCAAAAATGACACGTTTAATAATTTTTGAGCCAATTAATTTTTTTTCATTGAGCATTTCAGAAAGATGCCATGAAATTGCTTCACCCTCGCGATCAGGATCGGTAGCGAGATAAATAGCATCAGCTTTCTTTACTGCTTTAAAAATTTCATCAACATATTTTTTATTTCTTTCTATTGGAACATATGTCATTTCAAATGTTTCTGTATTAATTGCACCTGCTTTCGGTAATAGATCGCGCACGTGCCCATAGGAAGCTAAAACTTCAAAATCTTTACCCAAGTATTTGCTAATGGTTTTGGCTTTTGAAGGAGATTCAACGATAAGAAGAGTTGTCATGAAATTTTGTTGTTTAGAAAATAACGCATAATAAGGACAAAAAACAAACTATTCAAGTAATTAAAAAATATTAAAGCTTTTCAATTTCTATGATTTTCTTTAATACCGCATCAACTTGAGTAGTATCGTCTTTAATTAAACCCTTGAAATTAAAAAGATTATTATCAGCAAGGTGAGAAAGTTCGATATTGGTTAATGATTTAAAAATATTTGAAATACGTCCTGGATTTTTCTTTTCCCACGCATTTAACATTTTTTTAATATTTTGTCGCTCTAAATTTTCTTGTGATCCACATAAATTACAAGGAATGATAGGAAAATTCATTGCATTAGAAAATTTTTCAATATCCCGTTCCTCGCAAAAGGCAAGCGGTCGTATCACAATACTTTGCTTATCGTCTGATAACAATTTAGGTGGCATTGCTTTTAACTTGGAGCCATGGAACATATTCATAAAAAAAGTTTCAACAATATCATTTTTATGATGCCCTAAAGCAATTTTACTTATTTTCAGATCTTTCGCAGTTTTATAAATAATTCCACGCCTTAATCGAGAGCATAACGGGCATGTTATTTTTCCAATTGGCACTTTTTCCTTTACGATTGAATATGTATCCTCTGTCACAATATGAAAGGGCACTTGATACTTTTTGAAAAAATTGGGCAACGTTTGCGCTGGGAAACCAGGCTGTTTTTGGTCTAAATTCATAGCTATTATTTCAAAATTTATCGGTGCCCTTTTTTGCAAGGCAATTAAAATTGACAAAAGCGTATATGAATCTTTGCCTCCGCTGACACAAACCATTACTCGATCACCATCTTCAATCATGTTGTAATATTCAATGGCTTTTCCTGTTTGGCTTATTAATTTTTTTTGAAGCTTGAATAATCTTCCTGACGGATTGGGTGCAATCATTTCTATCATGTTGATATAGATCTTCCGCCATCTACTTTTAGGTTATGACCAGTAATATAGTTTGCTGCCAAAATGAATTCAACGGCTTGTGCGATATCATTCGGCTCCCCTGTTCTTTTTAATAATGTTTGCTTGATAACTATTTGTTTATAATTTTCATCAAAGGGTTGTTTAGAATCTGGCCAAATAATTGGACCAGGGGCAATACTATTTACCCTAATCTCTGGAGCCAAATCTTGAGATAATGATTTTGTTAGGTTAATTAAACCAGCTTTAGCTATCGAATAAACACTGTAACCTTTTTTTGGATTATCGATATTGGCGTCAGTAATATTTATTATGGAGCCCTTTGTTTTCTTGAGAAAAGGAGCTGCTGCTTGCGATAAAAAAAGTGGGGCTTTTAGATTTATACCTAATAAATCTTCCCAATGCTCTGTAGTAATCTTTCCAATTTCAGTTGGATAATACGTGGATGCATTATTGATCAAAATATCTAACCGCCCAAAATATTTTATACAGAATGCTATGAGCTTTAAACAGCCATTAATCTTAGTGAGGTCTGCTGCAAAAATTTGGACTGAATTTTTTCTGTTTGCGCAAAGCTCTGATTGTAATGCGAGGACTTCTTTTTTTGAAGAATTGTAGTGAATAAGTAAATTTATATTTTTTTCATGTAATCGTCGGCATATGGCAGCACCTATTCTTCTTGCGCCCCCAGTAACTATTGCCGTTTTTAAATTTTCTTCCATAATTTTATGTATTTGTTTTAATGTGATTATAATCTACTCACATGAAAAAAAATCTTAAACCTCTGGAAGAGGATGTTAGCTCCTCCGATAAGTTAAAAGCTTTAGTGCAATCCGAAATTCTATTGCAAGGCCCAATTTCTTTTTCAAGATATATGCAATTAGCTTTATATCATCCGAATTATGGATACTACCAAGTAAAAAAAAATATTTTTGGATCTGATGGTGATTTTGTTACATCGCCAAATATCTCAACGATGTTTGCTGAGACATTTCTAAACGATTTTAAAGTTATTTTTGCATCATCAAGTAAAAATATTTTAGAACTTGGTGCGGGGAATGGAGCTTTTTGTCAATCTGTGATGCAGTTATTTGATGAGAAAGGTGTTGATATTGAGCAATATTACATTATTGAATCAAGCCCCACCTTAGTGAAGAGTTGCCAGCAAAGACTAAAAGAAAACTTATCATCCGCTGCTTATTCAAAAATCAACTGGCTCAAATCACTGCCAAGTAGTTTTAAGGGAGTCGTCTTTATGAATGAGTTTTTTGATGCGCTACCGGTGGATATTTTTGTTAAAAAGGATGATAAATTATTTGAAAAATGCGTAAGCATCAAGAATGATAAATTTATTTGGGTATTGAGTGAGATGAAAGGTAATCAATATTTTGAAAATCTTCCGATTCATACATTTCCAGCGGATTATACTTTTGAGTTTTCAAACTTATACAAATATTGGGTGGATACGTTGAAGAAAACACTTCAGCAAGGCGCTATTTATATAGTAGATTACGGATTTCATGACAAAGAATTATTTCATCCAGATAGGTCTGCAGGTACATTAATGTGTTATTTAAATCATCAATCGCATAGTGATCCGCTCATCAATATTGGTCAACAAGATATTTCTTGCCACGTAAATTTTTCACTTTTAAAGAATTTATTTGGCGATGATGTTCAAATTGAAGGATTTGTATCACAAGCAAATTATTTAATAAATGCAAATATTTTAGATATCCTTAAATCTTATAATCCCAAAGATGTGGTTAATTATAGTAAAAAAACTGCTGAACTGAATATGTTAATCTCTCCGGCTGAGATGGGCGATTTAATAAAAGTTATGTCGGTCTCAAAAGAAGTTGATATTCAGCTGCATGGATTCTCAAAAAATGATCGCTCTTTTTTACTTTAACAATAGTCAAATTTAATAGCATGAAAGAAACTAATGACATACGGCCAATAAGAAGTTACGTACTTCGGCAAGGTCGATTAACAAAATATCAGGCTAATGCTGTTAAAAAGTTTTCAGCAGCATGGATTATCCCTTTTGAAAAAAAACCAATTGAGTGGGAAAATCATTTCTCTAATCAAGATGCTCGTAAAATTATTGAAATTGGTTTTGGCATGGGCACAACAACAGCAGAAATTGCTTACCAGCTCAAAGATGATAATTTTATTGGAATCGAGGTACATACGCCAGGTGTTGGTAATCTTTTAAATCTAATTATGACAAATGAGTTAAAAAATTTAAAAATAATTCATCATGATGCAGTGGAGGTTTTTGAGTCGATGGTTGAAATTGATTCACTTGACGCAATCCATATTTTTTTTCCTGACCCATGGCATAAAAAGCGACACAACAAAAGAAGGCTAATACAAGAAAAATTTTTAGCAACCATTTATCCTGCAATGAAAAAAAACAGCTACCTGCATATTGCAACAGACTGGGAGGATTATGCGCATTGGATTATCAATACCATTGATCAATTTGACGGACTTGAGATAAAAACAAGAGAATATTTCATAAAGCCAAGTTATCGGCCAGATACAAAGTATGAAAAAAGAGGTGTAGGTTTAGGTCACAAGGTATGGGACATATTATCGGTAAAGCGCTAACCAGTTTTGAATTACTTTGTCTGCTTCATCAATACCCATTTTTTTAAGACTAGAAAAAATTTGAGCACTACATGATGTTTGATACAAATCTCCCCAATCTTCTTTTAATCTTTTTTTGACTTGAATTAAAGTTCTATTTTGCTTATCTCGAGAAAGTTTGTCACATTTTGTTAGCAAAATATGAATCGGCTTTTGAAGAGGCGCAAACCAGTCAAGCATTTGAGTATCAAGAACAGTTAATGGATTTCTAATGTCCATGACAATTACAAGCCCAATAAGCGAACGCCTTTCTTGTAAATAACGTGGCAGTGTTTTTTGCCAATGATCTTTCATTGCTCCAGGAACTTTAGCATAGCCATAACCAGGCAGATCAACCAAAAATTTTCTTTCATCAATTTCAAAAAAGTTGATTAATTGTGTTCGGCCAGGTTGTTTACTAACATAAGCTAATCTTGTTTGGTTACTCAGCGTATTAATTGCACTAGACTTTCCAGCATTTGACCTGCCAGCGAAAGCAATTTCAATACCATCATCATCAGGCAACTCATTATAATGATTGGCAGAGATTAAAAATTTTGCATTTTGAAGAAAAGGCATTTATTTTCCGTATTTTGTGTTGATTAATGCTATCACGTTGAAACTATTTTAGTTAGAATGACGTCTTAAAAAAAATGTGTAAAAAAATGAAATTATTAAAACCATTCTATATTTTTGTTTTGCTTTCAATTAGCCCATATATTTTTGCCGATAGCAACGATGATTCACTGGAACTAGAGCAAGCAAAAAAAATTGTAACGAATCTTTGTATCGCATGCCATGGTATTGATGGTAATAGTCCATTACCGGCCAATCCTAATTTATCAGGACAACATGCGGGCTACATCACAAAACAACTCATGCAATTTAAAAATGGGGAAAGAGATAATGCTGTGATGAAAGGTATGGTGGCAAATTTAACAGAACAAGACATGATCAATTTGGGATCATATTTTGAGCAACAAAAACAAAATCTTTTGTTTGCTAAAAGTAATGGAGAAAACTCCTTGGGCGAAAAAATCTATAGGGCGGGCGTTGCCACTAAAGGTTTGCCTGCTTGCGCGAGCTGCCATGGTCCTGCAGGGCATGGTATTCCAGATTTGTACCCAAGATTAAACAGCCAACATGCTGCGTATACAATCTCACAACTCAATGCGTTCCGCCTTGAAACTAGAATGAATGACAATGCCATGATGATGCGAACGATTGCGCAAAAGTTGACAGATAAAGAGATGAATGCAGTCGCTGACTATATTCAAGGCCTTCGATAATTTTTAAAAGAAACTCTACCTTCAATTGAGTGTCATTATTTTTTCAATTTCAATTTCAATTTCAGTAAAATTTTGAATCCTCCCACACAAAAATTAATGACATTTCTTCAATTGCTAAGCTCCATGCGTTTTGCTATATCCATGTTAAGTTTTGTGGCTATCGCGTCGATCATTGGCACAGTCCTTAAACAAAATGAAGCTTATGAAAGTTACATTATTAAATTTGGCCAGTTTTGGTTTGATTTTTTTGAGATTCTGGGGTTATACAATGTTTATCAAGCCTCTTGGTTTATTATCATCCTTATTTTTTTAATCACCTCCACTTCGGTGTGTATCTATCGAAATGCTCCACAAATAATTCGAGAAATAAAGGAATTTAATACAAAAATAAAAGAGGATTCTTTAAAAAATATGAAGCATTCCTCTGAGATTATAATAAAGCAAGCATCATTAAAAAATCAAATACAAATTCTTATTCAGAACGGTTTTAAAGTTAAGTTGACTGAACAAGGCCCGGATGTTTTGTTGTCTGCAAAAAAAGGCCAATTTCAAAAACTGGGATATTTTTTTACACATATTGCAATCATTATCATTAGCGTAGGTGGGTTAATGGATGGTAATTTAGTTTTTAAAGCACAAGAATATTTAGGCATCAAGCAGATCGAGAAAGAGGACTTACCATTATCAAAAATCTCAAAAAAAAGCTGGCTTGAGATTAATAATTTTTCCTATAGAGCAAATATGCTTCTAAAAGAAGGCGAAAGCCAAGGTGTTGCATTTCTGCCTCGTAAAGATGGCTATTTGGTGCAAGATCTTCCTTTTTCTGTCGCACTAAAGGATTTTAATATTAAACATTACTCGTCAGGCCAACCAAAATCTTTTGAAAGCGATCTCATTCTTAAAAATAAAGAGTCAGGGGAGTCGATCAGAAAAACAATTAGCGTCAATAAACCATTAACCTACAATGGCATAACTTTATACCAATCTGATTTTCAGGATGGTGGTTCAAAGTTAATGATAAATTTATGGAACTTACAGAATCAATCATCAAAACAAAAAATGGAATCTGAGGTTTTTAAATCCAATCAAATTGTGCATGGCAATGAAAAATTTTCATTTGAATTTAATGATTTTAGACTTTTTAATATTTTAGATATTGAAACAGATGGTAAAAAAATAAGTAAAAACGTGGGACCAAATTTTACTTATAAAATTAGAAATGAGTCAGGCCAAGCACTTGAGTACCAAAATTTTCAGCTTCCAATGTCGGTCAATGGCCAGCAATATTTTATGAGTGGCATGCGCAGTTCGCAGCAAGAAGAATTCCGCTATTTAAAAATACCCGCCGATGCCAATAACGACTTGCGAGGATTTATGGTATTTAAGGATTTAATTTACTCCTCAGTAAATACCAATATTGCTATTGATAAAGTTATTGACGAAACTCAAATTGGCGCAGCCAATGATCCACAAGCATTTAAATTGAGTCTTCAAAAAGTATTAGAAGTTTTTCTTAGTGGGGGTTATTCTGCTGTTGCACAAAGCATAGAGCAAAATATTCCATTAGAAAAACAAACAGAAATTGCAAATACTTACATCAAAATTATTTTTTTAATTGGCAATAATTTAATTCAGCTTTATCAGCAAGATTATCCAAATGAGGATATGTATGCATTAGAAAAGCCTCAGCAATTTATTCAAGACGCTTTGAACACTTTGAGTGACCGTTTTTTTTATGGACATGATTTATATTTAGAGTTAGAGACTTATGAGCATATTCAGGCGAGCGGCCTGCAATTAACAAAAGCACCTGGCCAATTTTGGGTTTATTTAGGCTCATTATTTTTGGTCCTTGGAATCTTCTGTATGATTTATATTCAGGAAGTAAGGTTATGGATATTTAAAAAAAATAAAAGTAACAAAGCTATCTTAGCGATGTCTACCAATCGAGAACATTTAGATTTCAAAATATATTTTAACGATATGCTTAAAAAACTAAAAAAAGGGTAAGTGGATGATGTTTCAAAAAAAATCAGATAATTTGTTTTTTTTATTTTTACTAGCAGTGGGATCTTACGCATTATATACCTTCCATACTTACATGGATCACTATGAAATGGGTATCCTTGTTGGTTCTATCTTTGGTTTTTCATGGTTGGGCAATTTTTGGCAAGTATTTAAAAAATATTTTCTTGCAGTTTTTTTGCTAAGTTTAATTGGGATCTATTTTTATAATGGAAACTTAATAAGTGCAGAGACAAATTTTATCTTGAAATATTTTCTTGCAAGTCAATCTTCAATTATGTGGATGAGCGCTCTTTTCCCACTTGCATTGCTAACTTATTGGTTTTACATGTTTAATCAACAAATATTTTATGGGAGTTTAGCTTCAAAATTTACTTGGCTTGCTACCACCATTGGCATGACTGGTTTGATGGTTCGATGGTTCGAGTCCTATTTGATTGGAATTGATATTGGTCATATTCCCGTGAGTAATTTGTATGAGGTTTTTGTTCTTTTCTGTTTAATTACTGCACTCATTTATCTTTACTATGAAGAAAAAATAGGCACGATGAAATTGGGTGCCTTTGTATTAATTGTTATCAATGCGGCAATTGCTTTTTTACTTTGGTACACCTTCTCTAAGGGGGCCGATCAGATACAGCCCTTGGTTCCTGCATTACAATCTTATTGGATGAAGATTCATGTTCCAGCAAACTTTATCGGCTACGGTGCTTTTGCGATGGCAGCAATGATTTCTATCGCCTATCTAATAAGAGATAAGGGCTATATGACAAGATCATTACCCTCACAACATGTACTGGATGATATGACATATAAAGCGATAGCGATTGGATTTATTTTTTTTACGATAGCTACAATTCTCGGCGCCATATGGGCTGCTGAAGCGTGGGGAGGCTATTGGTCTTGGGACCCCAAAGAAACATGGGCTTTAATTGTTTGGTTGAATTATGCAGCATGGCTTCATTTGCGATTGATTAAAGGTTTACGAGGAACCTTGTTAGCATGGTGGTCTGTAATTGGATTAATTATCACGACTTTTTGTTTTTTAGGCGTAAATTTATTCCTTTCTGGCCTCCACTCTTATGGCGAACTTTAAATAAATTGAATTTAGGTTAAAATTTAACATTACCTCATAAAATTAATATCATGTCAGACAATTTAATCTCTATTGAAAATCTAAGTTTTGGTTTTGGAAAGACGCTACTGCATAAAGATATTAATATGCAATTCAGTCGTGGCAAGGTCTCTGCAATCATGGGAGGAAGTGGTTGTGGAAAGACCACCATATTGCGTTTAATTGGTGGCCAATTAACGCCTAATGCTGGAAAAGTTATTGTTGATGGTGATATTGTTCATGAACAAGATAGAAATGGGTTGTATCATATGCGCAGGAAAATGGGCATGCTCTTTCAACACGGCGCTTTATTTACTGATTTGTCGGTATATGAAAATGTTGCTTTCCCAATGCGTGAACATACCAATCTGCCGGAAAATATTATTCGTGATTTAGTATTATTAAAATTGAATGCAGTCGGATTAAGAGGGGCATACGATAAAATGCCTGCCGAGCTGTCAGGCGGGATGGCGCGAAGAGTAGCGCTTGCCCGAGCCATCGCTCTAGACCCTGATATTATTATGTATGATGAACCTTTTGCCGGGCTTGATCCAATTTCGATGGCAGTGATTTGTGACCTAATAAGAACATTAAATGATGCTTTAGGGGCCACTTCAATTATTGTTACACATGATGTTGCTGAGACTTTTTCCTTTGCTGATTATATTTATTTCTTAGCAGACGGCACGGTCGCAGCAGAAGGTTCACCAAAACAACTTATGGCCTCAAAATTACCTTTTGTGAAACAATTTATCCATTCAGAGAAAGATGGACCAGTGCCATTTCATGCCGACGCACCAAATTACAAAACCGATCTCAGATTATGAACAAACTGTTAAATTTTTTTGGCAATCTAGGTTTTGCGTTAAGATCAAAGCTTTATCGACTCGGGGCTGGAACGCGTCTTTTCTTTCTTACGCTTATTTATTCTGCAGATAGTTTTAGACGCATTCACTTAACCATTAGAGAAATTTACTACACTGGGGTCCTATCTCTGGTTATTATTGTTGTATCAGCTTTTTTTGTTGGCATGGTTTTAGGCCTGCAAGGGTACTATACCCTTGAAAAATATGGTTCTTCAGAAGCTATTGGGGTGCTGGTTGCATTAGCATTGGTTCGCGAACTTGGTCCTGTGGTAACTGCATTGTTGTTTGCAGGCAGAGCAGGCACAGCAATTACTGCTGAAATTGGATTAATGAAAGCCACTGAACAATTATCTGCAATGGAGATGATGGCAGTGAGCCCTATAGCAAGAATCATTGCACCTAGATTTTGGGCGGGAATGATTAGCATGCCGATATTGGCAACCATATTCTCGATGGTTGGTATTCTAGGGGGTTACTTTATTGCAGTTTTGGTTATTGGTGTTGATGAGGGTGCATTTTGGTCACAAATGCAGGCAAATGTTGACTTTAGTAATGATATTATAGATGGTGCGATAAAAAGTGTCGTATTTGGCTTTGCCTGTACGATAATTGCTTTATTTGAGGGCTTTGATGCGCCACCAACCGCAGAAGGAGTCAGCCGGGCAACAACGAGAACGGTAGTCATATCATCGCTGACCGTTCTTGGACTAGATTTTATTTTGACATCGTTTATGTTTGTTTAATGAGTTGAAAGGGTAGCAAATGGAGAGAGCAAAAATAGATATATGGGTTGGAATTTTAGTTGCTTTGGGCATTGCAGCACTCTTTGCTTTAGCAACAAAAGTTGGCAATCTTACATCAAACGATATAAGAGAAACTTATACAGTATTGGCACATTTTGAAAATATTGGTGGTTTAAAACCTCGTGCACCAATTAAAGGTGCAGGAGTTGTCGTTGGTCGAGTTAAGACAATTGTGTTTGACACTGAGGCTTACCACGCAGTGGTTGAGCTGGATATTGATAAACGGTATGTTTTCCCAAAAGATACATTTGCCAATATATATACATCAGGGTTGTTAGGTGAACAATACATCGGCCTTGAGGCGGGCGGAGACGAGAAAAATTTGTTAGCAGGCGATTTAATTACGCACACGCAAGATGCGGTGGTACTTGAAAAACTCATTAGTCAATTTTTATACAGTAAAGCATCGGAGGAAGAATAAGTATTATGATTTTAAAAATAAAATTTTTTCTAGCATTATTAGCCTTTTTTCCGGTTGCTGCTTTTGCTGCACTGGCACCAGATGAATTAGTAAGAAAAACAGCTGATGATGTAATCGCTACCATTAAAAGCGATAAAGACATACAGGCGGGCAACAAAAGTAAAATTTATAAACTTGCAGAAGAAAAGATTCTGCCAAACTTTGATTTTGAGAAAATTTCACGTTTGGTTATTGGTAAGCATTGGCGCAGCGCCTCCAGTGAGCATAAATCTCAATTTAAAGAAGAGTTTAAAAACTTATTATTAAGAACTTATGCGGTTGCATTGGGAAAATATCAAGATCAAAAGATTGAGTATTTGCCTATGCGTATGAAGCCTGACGATGAGATTGTAACCGTAAAAACAGAAATAATTCAATCAGGGGCGCAGCCCGTCAAAGTAGATTATGTTCTTACCAAAGGTGGCCCTGACGGCTGGTTGGTGATTGATATTATCATTGAAGGGGTAAGTTTGGTCACTAATTACCGAAGTCAATTTGCAAGCGAAATTAAATCGAGTGGAATGGATGGTTTAATTAAGGCATTATCAGATAAAAATAAATCTGACAATGAAAGTTGATCTTGGTAAATTTTGAAAAAGGTGTCTTTAATTTATCAGGTAATTTGACATACCATAATGTGCCGCAATTATTAGAGATGATGCAAAATCATAACTGGTCATTGCCAATTAAAGTTGATTTTACAAATGTGAATGATATTGATACGTCTTTACTCAGTGTTATTTTTGAAATTCAACGACAAGCAAAAAAAAATAACACCAATGTCGCTCTTGTAAATATTCCAGATAATCTTAAAGTTTTAGCAAAACTTTATGGTGTTGAGGAATATCTGATTCAGAATAACTAACCTCTGGTAACCCATGAATTCAGCAATCATTTTTAAAAATGTAAAAAAATCTTATGGCAAAGTGAAAGCCGTTGATGGGATTTCGCTAACCGTTCCCGAGGGAGAGTTTTTTGGATTATTGGGGCCTAATGGTGCAGGCAAATCGACCATGATTAATATGTTAGCAGGCCTTGCAAAACCCTCGATGGGCTCAATTTCTGTCATGGGATTTGATGTGCAAACGGATTATCAACAAGCACGACATGCGGTAGGAATTGTTCCTCAAGAATTGGTGTTCGACCCTTTTTTTAATGTCCGTGAAATGTTGAGATTTCAGGCAGGCTATTTTGGAAGAGGTAAAGAAAATGATGCTTGGGTTGATGAGGTAATTGATCGGCTCGATTTAAGAGACAAAGCCTCAACAAATATGAGACAGTTATCGGGGGGCATGAAAAGGCGAGCATTAATTGCACAGGCTTTAGTCCATCGACCCCCAGTCATTGTCCTTGATGAGCCTACTGCAGGAGTTGATGTTGAACTACGCCAACGATTATGGGCATTTATAAAAGATCTCAATAAAGAAGGCCACACTATTGTATTAACCACACATTATCTTGAAGAAGCTGAAGCGCTTTGTAATTCGGTTGCAATGCTAAGATCAGGCAAAGTTGTTGCATCAGATACGACAAAGAATCTCTTAAAAAAATTCTCATCTAAAAACTTAAAACTTAGACTAGATTTAAAATTAAACAAGCAATTACCTAGCAATGTAAAACGTATTCCCCATGAAATTACCGGCAATGACTATGTCTTTGAGCTGAAAAAAATTGCAGATATCGCAAAAATTACTGAATCACTAAATGCGGCAAAAATAGAAATACTTGATTTGCAGGCGGTAGATACTGATTTAGAGAATGTTTTTCTGAAACTCACGGGAAAAGAGAAATAAATGGGTAATATCCGAAGTCAGTGGATTGGAATGTGGACCCTTTTAAAAAAAGAGGTACTAAGATTTTGGCGAGTTGTCTTTCAAACCGTTGCTTCGCCAGTTATTACAGGTGTTCTTTATTTAATGATTTTTTCTCATGTACTTGGAGATCGAATTCAAGTATACGAAGGTGTCCCTTACACATCTTTTTTGATCCCAGGCTTAATTATGATGTCATTATTGCAAAATGCTTTTGCAAATAGCTCCTCAAGTTTGGTGCAATCAAAAGTTATGGGAAATATCGTTTTCCTTCTTCTCACCCCACTAAGTTACCTACAATTTTTTATTGCATTTTTGGTTGCCTCTATCCTCAGGGGAGTATTTGTTGGATTAGCGATTTATTTGGTTGCACTTTTTTATGTTGACCTGCCCATCGAGCATCCTTTTTTTGTTATAAGTTTTGCCATTCTTGGAGGTGGCTTATTGGGAACATTCGGTATCATTGCAGGGATTTGGTCAGATCGTTTTGATCAAATGGCAGCGTTTGGTAATTTCGTGATTATGCCATTATCTTTTCTCTCGGGTGTTTTTTATTCCATTCATTCATTACCGCCAATATGGCAGTCTATTTCAAAATTGAACCCATTTTTTTATATGATTGATGGGTTTAGATATGGATTCTTTGGACAATCGGATATTTCACCTTGGGTGAGCTTCTTTATTGTGAGTTTATTTTTCATTGTCTTATCTTTAATTGCAATTCGAATGTTAAAATTAGGTTACAAATTAAGGAATTAGAATGCTTTCTCCAAATACGATTAAAGACATCATTATGAATAACTTAGATTGTGACCTTGTTGATGTAAAAGGAGATGATGGAACTCATTTTGAAGCTTTAATTGTAAGTAAACAGTTTCAAAATATTTCAACTATTAAACAGCATCAACTTGTTTATCGGGCCCTCGGCAATATGATGCAAAATGAAATTCATGCATTATCAATTAAAACTATGACCCCCAGTTCGTGGGAACAATTAAAAAAAATGGAGTAAATCATGTCTGTTGATTTAAGAATTAAAGAATTAATTAATGAACATCCAGTAGTATTATTTATGAAAGGAAACCCAAAGTTTCCGCAATGTGGATTTTCCAGTTTAGCTTGCCAAATTCTCGATGCATCAGGAGCTCAATACCATACGGTTGATGTCCTTCAGGACCAAGAAATTCGGGAGGGAATCAAAGCTTTTTCTAATTGGCCAACCATTCCTCAGCTTTATATCAAAGGAGAATTTATTGGTGGTTCAGACATTATGAGAGAAATGTACGAAGCTGGGGAGTTAGCTAAAGTCTTTTCGGATATCTAGTTTGGATAAATTAATTGTCCATGGCCAAAGAGAAATTGGAGGGGAAGTTCTAATTTCCGGGGCAAAAAATGCTGCACTGCCAATATTGATTTCTACTATATTAACCGCAGAAAAAGTAGAACTTTTTAATATTCCAATTTTGCAGGATATTTCCACCACAAAAAAATTATTGCATGTTTTAGGGGTGCGTGTTGAATCATTCGATAACATGGCCACTATCCAGGCAAACAAACTAACACAGTATGATGCGCCTTATGAGCTGGTTAAAACCATGAGAGCATCGATTCTTGTTTTAGGCCCTCTGTTAGCAAGATATGGTCAAGCAAGAGTATCATTACCAGGCGGATGTGCTATCGGCTCAAGACCAGTGGATATTCATATTAAAGGATTCGAGGCTATGGGCGCAAAGATTAATATTTCTCATGGCTATATTGATGCCACTTCGGATCATTTACCAAATAAAAAATTACAAGGCACCACCATATTTATGGACCAGGTAACTGTAACGGGCACAGAAAATTTAATGATGGCAGCAACACTTGCTGAGGGAGTTACCACCCTAGAGAATGCTGCTAGAGAGCCTGAAGTGGTTGACTTAGGTGTGTGCTTGGTTAAAATGGGCGCCAAAATAAATGGTTTGGGAACCAATCGCATCGTAATTGAGGGGGTCAAGGAATTACATGGAGCCACCCATGAAATTATGTTTGACCGAATTGAGGCTGGAACTTTTATGGTTGCAGCAGCCATGATGGCAGGTGAAATTACATGCCAAGGTGTCGATCCAACCAAATTAGATGCAGTAATAAGAAAATTGATAGCTGCGGGAGCAGACATAACGGTTAAAATTAATACAGTGACAGTTAAGGGTAAAAAGAATTTAAAGGCATTAAATGTTATTACATCGCCTTATCCAGCATTTCCGACAGATATGCAGGCGCAATTTATGGCGATGAATTGCATATCAGATGGCGTTAGTGAAATGACGGAAACTATTTTTGAAAATCGATTTATGCACGTACAAGAGTTGATGAGGATGGGTGCAAAAATTGATATTAAACACAATACAGCCATTATTCGTGGTGTTGAAAAACTGGAAGGGGCAAATGTCATGGCAACAGATCTTCGGGCATCTGCGTCTTTAGTTCTAGCTGGAATGATAGCGCAAGGGAAAACTGTTATTGACCGTATTTATCACTTAGACCGTGGTTATGAGGCCCTAGAAAATAAATTTAACAAACTGGGTGCTAAAATCGAGAGGACGTCAGCATGATAACAATTGCATTATCAAAAGGCAGGATTTTTGACGAAACATTACCGATGCTAAATGCAGTTGGAATTGTTTGTGCCGAAAATCCTGAAACATCTAGAAAATTAGTTTTTTCAACAAACAATCAAGATGTAAGAATAATTATTGTCAGAGCCTCCGATGTTCCTACCTATGTTGAGTGGGGTGGTGCTGATATTGGTATCGCAGGTAAAGATATTTTAGATGAGTACGCGGCAAGTGGACTTTACTATCCTGTCGATTTAAATATTGCACAATGCAAAATGATGGTTGCTGCTAAAAATGACTTTAATTATGCTGGAGTTATGAACGAAAAGCGTCGCCTTAAGGTTGCTACGAAATATCCCAATACCGCGCGCGATTTTTTTTCTTCCAAAGGTATACATATAGATCTTATTAAACTTTATGGCTCCATGGAGTTAGCACCAATTGTTGGGTTGGCAGATGTGATTGTGGATTTGGTTAGCTCGGGTAAAACTTTAGAAGCGAATAATTTAAAAGCAGTTGAATTGATCTCAAACATATCATCGAGATTAATAGTAAATAAAGCTGCATTAAAGATGAATATAAGTCAAATGAAACCACTTCTCAATAAATTTCAGGAGCTTGTCAGTAGTGTTAATTAAAACATTATCATCCTCTGAAAACAATTTTAAGAGTCAGCTTAAGTCAATCTTACATGTTGATTCAGCATCAAATGATGAAATTATAAAAGTTGTGAACGCTATCGTGGATGAGGTAAAAAATAATGGTGATAAAGCTTTGTTGGAGTTTACTAATAAGCTTGATGGCGTTAATGTAAAAAGCGTAAAAGAGTTAGAAATAACACAGCATGAGTTAGATGATTCATTAAATAAGATATTACCAAGCCAAAAAATTGCTTTAGAAAAAGCAGCCTTCAGAGTTGCAGATTACCACAGGCGACAAATAACAAATTCATGGGATTATAGAGATGAAAAGGGCTCTTTGTTTGGCCAAAAAGTTACTCCGATTGACAGGGTTGGCCTTTATGTTCCTGGAGGTAAAGCAGCTTACCCTTCATCGGTAATAATGAATGCAGTGCCGGCAAAAGTAGCTGGTGTAAAAGAATTAATTATGGTTGTCCCAACCCCAAAAGGAGACAAGAATCAATTAGTGTTGGCTGCTGCTAAACTATCTGGAGTTAATCGTGTTTTTGCTATTGGCGGCGCTCAAGCAGTCGCTGCACTGGCTTTTGGAACAGAGACTATTCCTCAAGTTGACAAAATTGTAGGCCCTGGAAATGCTTATGTGGCCGAGGCAAAAAGAAAAGTTTTTGGCACAGTGGGTATTGATATGATTGCAGGCCCTTCTGAGATATTAGTCATTTGTGATGGCAAAACGAATCCAGATTGGATTGCGATGGATTTGTTTTCCCAGGCTGAACATGACGAGCTTGCTCAATCAATATTAATTTGCCCAGATAAAAACTTTATTAATTTAGTTAAAAAAAGTATGGATAAATTGATTGATCAAATGATGCGTAAAAAAATAATCAAAACATCCTTGGAAGCTCGTGGATTGTTTATTCTTGTTAAAGATTTAGCTGAGGCAGTAGAGATCTCAAATATGATTGCACCTGAACACTTAGAGCTATCAGTGTCAGATCCTGAAGCATTAGCAGATGAGATAACTCATGCCGGAGCAATTTTTATGGGAAGGAATACCTGTGAGGCCGTTGGCGATTATTGTGCTGGACCCAATCATGTTCTACCAACCTCAGGTACGGCAAGATTTTCATCACCATTGGGCGTTTATGATTTTCAAAAACGCTCAAGCCTAATCAATTTGTCTGAGGAATCGGCGAGTGAATTGGGTAAAATTGCTGCTGAGTTAGCGCTGGGGGAGGGCCTTGAAGCACATGCGTTATCAGCTAAATTTAGAATAAAAGATGAATAGGTTCTGGCATGAAACCATCTCTCGGTTAACGCCTTATACCCCTGGCGAGCAACCGAAGAATTCACCACAATTAAAACTAAATACCAATGAAAATCCTTTTGGCCCAAGTCCGAAAGTGATTGAGGCAATTCAACAAAACCTAAATGATAATCTTCGGCTTTATCCGGATCCTGAAAGTGAAAAATTAAAAACTGCCATTGCCAATTATTATAATTTACCTGAGCCTTCTGTCTTTGTTGGTAATGGATCGGACGAAGTATTAGCCTTCATCTTTCGGGCTTTTTTTCAAGATAAAAAACTATTATTTCCGGATATTACCTATAGCTTTTATCCTGTTTACTGCAATTTATATGGTATTGATTATGCATTAATACCCTTAGAAGATAACTTTGAAATAAAGCTTGAAAAATATCAACCTAATGAGGGCGCGGTGATATTTCCCAACCCGAATGCACCGACAGGAATACCGTTAGAACTTAAAATCATTAAGAATTTTTTAGGTAAAAATAAAAATACAATTGTTGTGATCGATGAGGCTTATGTTGATTTTGGAACGCAGTCAGCTATTGGGTTAATTGAGGAATTTGACAACTTGATCGTGACACAATCTTTTTCTAAATCGAGGTCCTTGGCGGGGTTGAGGGTCGGCTGTGCATTTTCGCAACCAGAATTAATTGAAGCGATATGTAGAGTAAAAAATAGTTTTAATTCTTACCCTTTAGATCGTTTAGCACAATCAGCAGCAATTGCTGCAATTGAGGATGAGGGTTATTTTAAAAAAACGACGCAAGCGGTTATTGGTGCGAGATCTTTTTTAGAGAAGGAATTAAAGAATTTGCATTTTAATGTTTTGCCCTCGGGAGCTAATTTTATTTTTACTAGCCATATTTCTTATCATGCAAAACATATTTTTGATCAATTAAAATCGCATGGAATTCTAGTAAGATATTTTAATCAGCCAGCAAAAATTGATAATTTTTTAAGAATTACTATTGGCTCAATGAATCAAATGCAACAATTAATAAAAGTTTTAAAACAAATCGTCTTATAAAAGAACATATTCAATTGCGTCTTGATAGGATAAAATAGGGTTTTTAGAATAAAAATCATAAATGAAGCGCATCGCAAAAGTATCAAGAAAAACATTAGAAACTAATATTACTGTTGAAATTAATATAGATGGCTCTGGCAAATCTAAATTAAATTCCGGAATTGGTTTCTTAGATCATATGTTGGATCAAATATCACGACACGGTCTTTTTGACTTAAAGATTGAGGCAAAAGGAGATTTGCATATTGACGCGCATCATACTGTTGAGGATATTGGTATTACATTAGGCCAAGCATTTACAAAAGCAATGGGAGACAGAACTGGTATTCGGCGATATGCCCATGCATATGTCCCTCTCGATGAAGCGCTTTCAAGAGTCGTAATTGATATTTCTGGCCGGCCAGGATTAGAATTTGATTCGCATTTTACTCGAGCGAGAGTTGGTGAGTTTGATGTTGATTTAATCCATGAGTTTTTTCAAGGCTTTGTAAATCATGCGAATGTTACCTTGCATGTAGATAATATCAAAGGTGAGAATTCTCATCATCAGGCGGAAACTATTTTTAAAGCTTTTGGCAGAGCACTCCGAATAGCTGTAGAGATTGATAAGCGTGTTGAGGGTACACCTTCAACAAAAGGGTCATTGTAAAAAATATTAAATTATGATTGCTATCGTTGATTATGGAATGGGCAACTTAAAGTCAGTCCATAATGCTTTTAAATTTATTGCGCCCGCAATAGACTCAGTAGTTACCTCAGATCCAAAAGTTATAAACAATGCAGACAGAGTTGTTTTTCCTGGCCAAGGCGCCATGCCTGACTGTATCCGTGAGATTGAAGAGCGTAACTTAGAAGATGCAATTATTCACGCAGCGCAGAGTAAACCTTTTCTAGGTATTTGCATAGGCTTGCAATTACTCTTTGAAAAAAGTGATGAGGGAAATATTGAAGGCTTGAAAATCTTAAAAGGAAATGTTTGCCGTTTTGTTTCATCCAAGACAGAGAAAATAAAAATCCCACATATGGGTTGGAATTCTGTTGCACATCATGGCAATCATCCTTTGTGGGCCAATATTTCTAATCATGAAAAGTTTTATTTTGTGCACAGCTATTATGTTAAAGAAGCAAATTCAGAAATCGTTCAAGGCCAAACAGAATATGGTCAAAAGTTTACATCAGCCGTTGCAAAAGATAATCTATTTGCTTGCCAGTTTCATCCTGAAAAGAGTGGCTCAGCTGGTTTGCAATTACTTAAAAATTTTACTTCATGGACTTGTTAAATTATGTTAATTATTCCAGCGATTGACTTAAAGGAAGGAAAATGTGTTCGTCTCAAGCAAGGCTTAATGGATCAGTCTACTGTTTTTTCTGAACATCCTGCAGAGATGGCTAAAAAATGGTTTTTGTCTGGAGCACGTCGACTACACCTTGTAGATTTGGACGGTGCTTTTTCTGGCAAACCCATGAATTTAAGTGCTATTAAAGAAATTATTTCTGAACTTGGACAACAAATTCCTATTCAGCTTGGCGGAGGTATAAGAAGCCTTGAAACCATTGAAAAATTTCTAGACAGCGGGTTAGATTCAGTCATTATTGGAACTGCAGCAATCACACAACCTGGTTTTTTGCATGAGGCATGCTATGCATTTCCTGGACAAATCATGGTTGGCCTTGATGCAAAGGATGGTGATGTTGCTATTAATGGTTGGTCTAAGTTAACTGGCCATAATGTAATTGATTTGGCCCAGAAATTTGAAGAGTATGGAGTTGAGTCTATTATTTATACGGATATTGGTCGTGATGGCATGCTAACCGGTGTAAATATTGATGCCACTGTAAAATTGACAGAGGCTGTATCCATTCCGGTGGTAGCAAGCGGTGGCGTTAGTGACCTTAAAGATATCGAAGCGCTTTGCGAAGTTTCGAATATTGGAATTCGAGGCGTGATTACTGGTCGAGCAATTTATGAAGGGACACTCAACTTTGAAGCAGCACAACAATTGGCTGATAAGTTAACTCAACCCTTATGACACTATCAAAAAGAATTATCCCTTGCTTAGATGTGACTGATGGAAGGGTAGTCAAAGGAATTAATTTTATTGATTTGCAAGATGCTGGTGATCCGGTCGAAATTGCAAAAAATTACAATGAGCAAGGTGCAGATGAAATAACCTTTCTTGATATCACAGCGAGCTCTGATAATCGGGATTTAATTCTAGATATTATTGAATCAGTAGCAAAACAAATTTTTATACCATTGACGGTGGGAGGCGGGGTAAGGTCTGTTAATGACGTTAGACGCCTTCTGAATGCAGGAGCGGATAAAGTAAGTATAAATACTTCAGCTATTTTAAATCCTGAGTTAGTTAAGGAGTCTTCCGCAAGATTTGGATCTCAATGTATTGTTGTTGCAATTGATGCAAAGAGAGTAGATGACCATTGGGAAGTTTTTACTCATGGCGGACGAAATAAAACCGGTCTTGACGCTTTGGAATGGGCAAAGAAAATGGTGGATTATGGAGCAGGTGAGTTATTGCTTACCAGTATGGATCGCGATGGCACTAAATCAGGTTTTGACTTGGAATTAACACAGCAAATTTCCGATGCGGTTGAGGTGCCAATTATTGCATCGGGGGGAGTGGGAAATTTGAAACATTTAGTTGATGGCGTTAAGCTAGGAAAAGCAGACGCAGTTTTAGCAGCTAGTATCTTTCATTTTGGTGAGTTTTCAATTAAAGATGCGAAAGAATTTATGAAAAATAATAATGTGGAAGTAAGACTTTGACTGATTGGATAAAAAAAATAAAATGGGATGATAATGGATTATTGCCTGTCATCATTCAAGATTACCAATCAAAAAAAGTTTTAATGTTTGCCTGGATGAATGAGGAAACCTTATTAGCCTCTTTGAAAAATAAAACCACTGTTTTTTGGTCAAGATCGAGACAAAAGGAATGGTTGAAGGGAGAGGAATCTGGGCACTTTCAAAAAATTAAATCCCTTCATTTTGATTGTGATCTTGATGTTTTGCTTGTTCAAGTTGATCAAGCTGGCGGAATTGCTTGCCACACTGGTCGTGAATCCTGTTTTTTTAATCGAATCAATGATAATTTCGAGATAGAAAATGATGGCATTGTTATTAAGGATCCTGAAAAAATATATGGAAAAAAAAATGACTGATCAATTTTTAGAAAATCTACTAAATACTATTAAATCAAAAAAAAAAGATGACCCTGAAAGCTCTTATACGGCCCAACTTCATCAAAAGGGTTTGGAGGCCATATTAAAAAAAATTAACGAAGAGGCAATGGAGACGATAGTTGCTGCCAGCGCAAAAAATAAAGTTGAATTAATTCATGAGATAGCAGATTTATGGTTTCATTGTCTTGTTTTGCTATCAGAAAAAAATTTGACGGTGAATGATATTATTAACGAATTAAAAAGAAGAGAAGGCGTATCTGGTATTGAGGAAAAAAAGAACCGAGGTTAATAACAATGACATGTCTATTTTGTAAAATTATTCGAGGTGAAATTCCCGCAACAATTGTTTATGAAGATGAAGAGTTTTTAGCATTTAAAGATATTAATCCCATCGATAAAGTTCATGTTCTGATTATTCCAAAAATACATACTGAGAGCTTATTAGCATGCAATGAAGAGCACCAGTCGATGCTGGGCAAGATGTTATTGTTAGGTTCAAAAATTGCTCAAGAACAAGGCCTAGTAGGATTTAGAACTATGATTAATTCAGGATCAAAAGGTGGCCAAGAAGTCTTTCACATCCACTTTCATATTTATGGTGGAAGCGATAAACTCGCAAAAATTTAATGGAGAAATTTTATGTTAGGTACAACTGAGTTAATAATTATATTATTGGTAGTCCTGGTCATATTTGGCGCAGGCAAGTTACGAAATATTGGTAGTGATCTAGGCGCAGCCGTTAAAAATTTTAAAGATGGTATGCAATCAGAAACCAAAAAAAATAATATCAAAAAGAAGAAAAAGTAATTCATGTTTGATATCTCTTTCGCAGAACTAATTGTTATATTAGTTGTGATGATACTTTTTGTTTCACCTAAAAATCTTCCCCTTCTTGCAAGAGGGGCAGGTAAGTTAGCTCAAAAAATAAAAATTTTCACTCAAGAAATTAAATCTGAATTAGATCGAGAAGAAAATTTTCAAGAGCTTAAAAATATCGAAAAAGAGCTAAAAAAACGCTCAATTAAAAAATAATGAGTTCCAAACTTTTATTTGAACATTTAGTTGAGCTGAAATCTACTTTTATTAAAGCTATTATTTTTTTTGTTTTAGTTACACTTTTGCTGTTGCCATTTGCTAATGATCTTTACACTATTTTTGCAAATCCGTTGCTAGATAAATTCATGGTGTACAGCGGCTCAATTATCAGTACAAAACTAACCTCTACATTTTTTGTGCCTTTTAAAATAACTTTGTTTTGCGCTTTGATTATTTCATTTCCTTTTATCTTTTATCAATTTTGGTCATTTGCTTCACCTGGTCTATATTTGTCTGAAAAGAAATTTTTAGCTTGGACACTTTGTTTAGCTTACGCATTATTTCTCTTTGCAAGTGTATTTGTTTATTTTCTGGTATTCCCGTTTGTTTTTGAATTTTTTATAAAAATGACCCCGGCAGATGTGAATTTAATGATAGATATTTCTTACTATTTGGAGATGGTTATTTCACTTTTTTTTGCATTTGGTCTAGCATTTCAAGTGCCTTTGATTGTTTCTAATCTTGTCAGATTTAATTGGGTTAAAGTTGAGTCATTAAAAAAATATCGCCCTTATTTTTTATTATTTGCTTTTATTTTTGGTGCAATATTTACCCCCCCTGATGTCATATCTCAAATAATGTTGGCTGTGCCTGTTTATTTTTTGTATGAAATTGGTCTCTTTTTTGCGAAAAACAAAAATTAAATGAATGAACGGCTATAAGTTTTGTCACTTATTTTGTATAATGTGCGCCACTGAAAAGTTCGCACTTCATAGCGTATTAGAATTGGGTTAAATCATGTCAAAAATCTATAAAAAGGTCGATCAGAAAAAAAGAAATTTTTTATTGGCGGCAACTTCATTAACTGGAGCTGTTGGCGTCTCAGCATTGGGTTTACCTTTTATATCAAGCATGACCCCAAGTGAGAAAGCAAAAGCTGCAGGTGCTGCAGTTGAGTTTAATGTCTCTAAAATTAAAAAAGGTGAAATGCAAACGACGGAATGGCGTGGCCAGCCAGTTTGGATTATTAATCGATCCGAAGCGATGTTGAAAACGTTAGATGAACAAAAGGAATTAGCTGACCCAAATTTGAAAGTTAGTTCACAACAACCAAAATATTGTCAAAATAAAACGCGATCAATTAAACCAAACATTCTTGTAATGGTAGGTATATGCACACATTTAGGCTGTGCACCATCGCCAAAACTTAGCCCAAAAGGCGATATGGGCACAGAGTGGCAAGGTGGATTTTTTTGCCCATGCCATGGTTCTAAATTTGATCTTGCAGGTCGAGTATATAAAGGTTCACCTGCGCCAACCAATTTGGTGATCCCGCCTCACACATATTTAAATGAAGAGGTTATATTAATTGGCCAAGACCCTAAGGAAAATGTTTAATGGCAATCGAAAAAAAAAATGAAGCATCAGGATTTGTTGCATGGGTTGATGAAAGATTTCCTTTTTCCTCATTCATTAAGAATCACTTAACTCAATACTATGCCCCGAAAAATTTTAACTTTTGGTATTTTTTTGGCGCACTAGCTTTATTCGTTTTCGTTATGCAAATACTCACGGGTATTTTCTTAACCATGCACTACAAACCCGATGCAGCCTACGCTTTCGAATCAGTTGAGTACATCATGCGTGATGTGTCTTTTGGATGGCTTATTCGTTACATGCATTCGACGGGGGCATCATTATTTTTTGTAGTTATTTATCTGCATATGTTCAGAGCTCTTATCTATGGTTCCTATAAAAATCCTAGGGAGTTGTTATGGTTGTTTGGCGTACTCATTTTTCTCTTATTGATGGCGGAAGCATTTTTTGGTTATCTATTACCTTGGGGACAAATGTCTTATTGGGGCGCTCAAGTTATTGTCAATTTGTTTGCAACTATTCCATTTATTGGACCAGATTTAGCTGAATGGGTAAGAGGCGATTATCTTATCTCAGATGCCACATTAAATCGTTTTTTTGCATTCCATGTCATCGCACTTCCTTTGGCTTTGGCCGGATTAATATTCCTGCATTTAGTCGCCTTGCATGAGGTGGGTTCAAATAATCCTGATGGAATTGAAATTAAAAAAACAAAAGATAAAAAAACAGGCATACCGCTTGATGGTATTCCTTTCCATCCTTATTACACAGTCAAGGATTTGATGGGTTTGACTGTATTTCTAATAATATTTGCAGCAATTATTTTCTTTGCTCCTGAAATGAAAGGCTATTTTTTAGAGGCAAATAATTTTATTCCGGCAAATCCTCTTGTTACGCCATCCCATATTGCCCCAGTTTGGTATTTCACTCCTTTCTATTCCATCTTACGAGCTGTACCACCAATTTTAAACAGTCAATTTCCTGGAGTTGCAGCCATGGGATTATCTGTCTTAATTTTATTTTTTGTCCCATGGTTGGATCGAAGTAAGGTGAAATCAATTCGATACAAAGGGCCTTTATTTAAAAGATGGATTGCTACTTTTGTGATTAGTTTTTTTGTTCTTGGCTATTTGGGCACTGTTCCATCTAATATATGGGGGCAATTTAGTTCGGTTATTCCGCTAATTGGAGGGACTGATATTGCGACTATAGTGGCAAGAATTTTTACAGTTTTGTATTTTGCATTTTTTCTACTTATGCCTTTTTACAGTAAAAAAGATAAAACTAAACCAGTGCCAAAGAGGGTTACGATGTGATGAGGAAAATTTTAGTACTTTTACTGTTTTTTTGTTCTGCACAAGTCTTTTCAGCTGAATATGCAAAGCTTGATAAAGCGCCCATTGATTTGAGTAACGAGGATTCCCTGCAGCGAGGGGCCAGAAATTTTATTAATTATTGTTTAAATTGCCATAGTGCAAGCTACATGCGTTACAACCAGCTTGAAGAAATCGGCTTATCTGCCGAAATCATAAAAAATAATCTACTTTTTACTGCAGAAAAAGTTGGTGACAGCATGGCCATTGCAATGGATAAAAAAGAGGCACAAGCTTGGTTTGGCGCTGCACCCCCAAATTTATCTGTGACTGCTCGATCTAGAGGCGCTGACTGGATTTATAGTTATTTACGTGGATTTTATCGTGACAAAACAAGAGACTTAGGATGGAACAATACTGTATATCCAAATTCTGCTATGCCACATATCCTTTGGCAATTACAAGGAGAAAATAGTTATGATGTGAACTCAGGTGAATTGAAATTAATAAAATCAGGAGTGTTATCTCCACAAGAGTATGATGAATTTGTGGGAGATATTACAAATTTTATGGTTTATTTAAGTGAGCCACATCAAGAAAAAAGAAAAAAACTAGGGTATTATGTGATCGCATTTCTATTAGTCTTACTAGTTTTAACCGTATTATTAAAAAGGGAATATTGGAAAAATATTAAATAATTATGATGAAATTATATTCGAACTCTATTGATCCATTCAGCCATCGTTGTCGAATAGTGCTATACGAAAAAGGCATGGATTTCGAAGTTATTGATGTTGATTTAGCGAACAAACCAGAAGACCTATCGATTTTAAGCCCATACTCTGATGCACCTGTTTTGGTCGAAAGAGATCTTGTACTAACCGATGCCAATATTATCAATGAGTATATTGATGAAAGATTTCCTCATCCTCAATTAATGCCACCCGATCCAGTTATGCGGGCGCGTGCAAGGTTATTCCTCAAAGATTTTGAGAATCAACTTTTTATTCATATGAAAGATTTAGAAAATGGTGATAAAACAAAAAAAGATGCTGCTCGTAAAATTGTCACCGAAATATTAATTCAAGTCACTCCTATCATTACAAAGCAAGCTTATTTATTGCATGAGGAATATTCAATGTTAGATGTGGCAATGGCACCATTATTATGGCGACTTGAGCATTATGAAATAAAATTACCTAATAGCTGCTCAGCGCTGCATAAATATGCTGATAAGATATTTAAACGACCGTTGTTTGATGAGGCAATGTCGCCAGCGGAAAAAGCTATGCGCAGTTAAATCATGCGCACAAAAAAACCTTACCTAATACGCGCAATTTTTGATTGGTGTATTGATTTGGGTTTTACACCTCACCTTTTGGCTGCTGTGACTGATAAAGTTTTAGTACCCAAAACATATCAAAGTGAGGAGGAAATAACTCTTAATATATCAACTCAAGCAGCCTCAAAGTTATTGTTAGATGACGATGCAATTTCGTTTACATCGAGATTTAGCGGTATATCCGAACAGATTTATATTCCCATTGAAAATGTGAAAGGGATTTATGCCAAAGAAAATGGAGAGGGCATTTTTTTTGATATTAACGAGCAACTTAAACTCAAGACAAATAGCATAAAAAAAGTAAGTCAAGTCAGTTCAAAAAAACCGTATTTAAAATTAGTTAAATAGCTAAAAAAACTGGTCTGAAATAGCAAAAATTGATATAGTGTTGACTTTTCAATTTGGCCCGATTAGCTCAGTTGGTAGAGCAACCGACTTGTAATCGGTAGGTCGTCAGTTCGAATCCGACATCGGGCACCATTTTTTTAATCAATAACCCATTAATTTATTTGACAAATTCCATGAAACAACACATAATTGCGGGTTCGGTTGGGAGGGATGGCCGAGTGGTTAAAGGCGACGGACTGTAAATCCGTTCTCTCTGAGTACGTAGGTTCGAATCCTACTCCCTCCACCAAAAGCTTTACTGCGTAGAGAGGGTTTGAAACAGGGTGTGCGGGTGTAGCTCAGTTGGTAGAGCATTAGTTTTCCAAACTAAATGTCGCGAGTTCGATCCTCGTCGCCCGCTCCAAATTCGGAGATAAGGATTCGCCCATGTGGCTCAGTGGTAGAGCACTCCCTTGGTAAGGGAGAGGTCGCGGGTCCGATTCCCGCCATGGGCACCAGAAGGTATTGGTAATTATTTGAAAAGTTTAAACAAGGAAGAACATTATGGCTAAAGGTAAATTTGAGCGTACCAAACCGCACGTCAATGTCGGTACCATCGGTCACGTTGATCATGGTAAAACAACAT
>Ga0209335_10000474_pt1 | contig 48451 bp, 38 predicted proteins | sample COG_09_FD_184753 | JGI IMG/M metagenome (GOLD analysis project Ga0209335, IMG submission 184753) | Pelagic Microbial community sample from North Sea - COGITO 998_met_09 (SPAdes) (version 2) | ecosystem: Environmental > Aquatic > Marine > Neritic zone/Coastal water | place: Helgoland, sampling...
GCTTTGGTGCGTCAACAACTGTCGCAGGGTGACCTTCCGCAGCCGCTTCATATCGGCATTTTTGAAATCTGGCAGGTGCTTTACAACTACATCGTCCAGTTCCAGGCGACCTTCATCACGCAACTGCATAATCATACTGGCGGTAAACGTTTTAGTGATCGAGCCGATCTGGAATACGGTGTCAGTAGTGGCTCTGACCCGCGTATTGCGATTGACAACACCTGTCGCAACCTGACTGACAATTTCTTGGCCCTTAAGCACCGCAACACTCGCCCCCGGTACCCCGTGCGCCTTGGCGGCACGTTTTACAACCTCTTCAAGATTTATCGACATCTGGTTTCTCCGCTAAAGAAGACAAAAAGTGATTTATTCAGTGCTCAATCGCCTGACAAGCAGGCCAGCAAAAAAATGGAATCTGGCGTCATATTACAGGCCACCGGTGCTAATGTGACTATCGCAATAGTCCCGCGGGCTGGATGGCTCAATGAATCGCCTTATCCACGAATGGGTTTCAGGACTACAGGATATCCCGCTGCGGAACTGAAATGAAACAGAACTGCGGGGCTATAGCCAGGTTAAACATCAAAGTAGACAGCAAAAACTAATTACATACCTGAGGACCAAAGGGTCAGTGTATGCTCGACTGATTTTCGCCCGAAGTACACCAACGCAACACCCAGCACCAGCGCAAGCAGACAGGCCGCCGCACTGATGCTTATCAGTCCGCCAAGAACCTCAAAGCGCGCAAAGAACGCAAAGAACGCAAAGAACTCAACCACCTCTCGTCCAATACCGTAACCTCCGCCCCTCACTACCGAGACAAACGAATTTGGCGCTAACAATGGTCAAAAGGGTGCTTGATCAGAGTCTCCCCAATACTGAAATTGTCGTCTAGCTGACAGGCAGTAGGACATTTATCGGACTATTGTGCACCACTGCTAGGAAACTACTTAGCTTTGACATAATCGTTCCTGAGGAGATGAGCATGAAAATCACCGATGTAAAAACCTGGGCTGTCGCAACGCCACCGCCGAATAAAGGCGGCGCTTACTGGATATTCGTTAAGCTCACCACAGATAACGGCATTTGTGGATATGGGGAAGTTTACGGCGTGCCATTTGCCCCACGTTTAGTTTGCGCGATGGTTGAAGATGTTGCGGCACGGCATGTCATCGGCAGAAGCCCTCATGAAATCGAAAATATGTGGCGCATAATCTATTCAGACGGGTTTGTGCAACGACCGGATATCAGTACCGGCGGCGTCTTGTCTGGCCTCGAAATTGCCTGCTGGGATATTATGGGCAAAGCCATGAACCAGCCGGTTTACAACCTGTTGGGCGGAAAAGTGCATGAACGTCTGCGCTCCTATACGTATCTCTATCCCGAAGAACAACCGAATGCAGGCGTTGCCAAAGACTTCCACGGTGACATCAACCAAGCGCCAGCTCGACTGCAACAGTACATGGATATGGGCTTTACAGCCGTTGGCTATGACCCGGTCATGCCGATGGGATCTTTTGATCCTCGCCAACTGTCACTGGGAGAGCTTGAAAGAGCCGAGAAAATGACCCGGGAAATGCGCGAGGTCGCAGGCAGCAAATGTGACCTGATGATCAAGACCCATGGCAAAATGACAACGTCCAGCGCCATTCGGCTGGCACGGCGGTTGGAAAAATACGACCCGCTGTGGTTCGAAGAACCCGTACCGCCAGACAATCGCAAAGAAATGGCGCGCGTTGCCAGTTCCACCACAATCCCCATCTCCGGTGGTGAACGTTTGGTGAGCAGGTTCGAGTTTAACGATCTGCTGCAACAGCAGGCGGTACAGATATTACAACCCGCCCTTGGCCGCGTCGGCGGAATTTTTGAGGGCAAGAAAATTGCAGCCATGGCAGAGGCACACTATGCACAGTTTGCGCCTCATCTTTACGCAGGTCCGATCGAAGCTGCGGCCAATATTCAGTTGTCTGCCAGCTTACCCAACTTCCTGATTCTTGAAAGTATTGAGACTTTTGAGGGTTTTTCTAATCAATTGTTAACAAAACCTATCAGGTGGGAAGACGGTTACGTTGTAGTTCCGGACGAGCCAGGTTTAGGGTTCGAGCTGAACGAAGCATTTTGCGATGCGAACCCATATACCAGTGACACCGTCTTTCCACCCATGGCAAAAAGACCGCTGGGGTAGGTCAGTTTGCCAATGAGCCCTCGCTGTTTTTCGTGAGATCACCTCAAGCCTGACGATGCGGTTCATGGCGTGGCACTAAGATCTGCCAGTTCATTGAACCGCATTTTGAGGTTTGCGAGGCGAGAACATCGCCTCTCGCCGTCACCGATGAGCGTTGAGGTACAAGCCTCGGGACCAACGCAGAATTGGCATGGCTCTTTGCGAACTGCAAAATGAAGCTTATAACCCGCAAATTGTCGCCCAGCCGACAGACATCACATACATTTCCCGCCAGTATGGCCATTCAAGACCAGAAATTCTGTCTGGCCTTTATATCATCGTTACCAAGGAGAAACACATGAACGGTGCTGAAAGCATGCTGGAAACGTTGGCGAACAACGGAGTTGAAGTTTGCTTCAGTAATCCTGGCACGTCTGAGATGCACATGGTTGCGGCGATGGGCAAGTCCAGTAGGATGCGCTCTATACTCTGTCTGTTTGAGGGTGTTTGCTCCGGCGCCGCCGACGGTTATGGCCGTATGACCGGCAAACCGGCCTCTACCCTGCTGCATCTGGGGCCCGGCTTATCGAATGCGTCAGCCAACCTGCATAACGCCCGCAAAGCTTACTCACCGGTGATTAACCTGATTGGTGATCACGCGACTTACCACAAAAAATACAATACGCCATTGAATTCTGATGTCGTCGGCCTTGCCGCGCCCGTCAGTCATTGGATCGAGACAGTGGCTGATGCCGCAACGCTACCGGCGGCGGCAGCGCGAGCAGTGCAGGCAGCCAATGTGCACCCGGGACAGATCGCAACACTGATTATTCCCGCTGACTGCGCATGGAATGATTCAACGGCGCCCCTCGAGGCCCAGGACATGCCAGAATCTCTCCGTGTGCCGGTCGCCAACATCAAACAAACCGCAGCGCTTTTGCGGAACGGCAAAACCACCATCATGCTGATGGGGAATACTGCGCTGACGGAAAAGTGTCTGGAACTGGCCGACCAGCTGAGCCAGGCCACCGGGGTCCGTTTGTATTGCGACACCTTCACCGCCCGCTTGCCGCGCGGCGCAGGTCGATGCAGCATCGAAAAGCTGGGCTATTTTGCTGAGCAGGCGACGGAGCAAATCAAGGATGCAGAGCAGCTTGTCATGGTAGGTACTACAGCACCGGTGGGTTTCTTTGCTTACCCAGGTAAGGTCAGCGAGTTTTATCCTGCGGACAGCGTCCTGCATACCTTGGCGGAGGTGCAGCATGATGCCGAACAGGCTTTAACTGACCTGGTGGCGGAACTTGATGCGGGTAAATTTGCGCCGCGCCGTATTAAGCTGCAAAAACCGCAACTGGCAACGGGTGAACTTAACCTGAAAGCTGTGGGCCAGGGGTTTGCGGCACTACTGCCCACCGACGCCATTGTCGTCGATGAGAGTGCCACCTCCGGCGCCTATACAAGCGCCTTAAGCGCCACGGCGGAACCGCATGATTGGCTGTCTCTGACCGGCGGCTCTATCGGCTATGGCTTGCCCCTGTCGATCGGCACGGCCGTTGCCTGCCCTGAGCGCAAGACCATTTGTCTGCAAGGTGATGGTGGCGCCATGTACACCAATCAAGCACTATGGACCATGGCCCGCGAGCAACTTAATGTCTGCGTTGTCATATTTGCCAACCGTAAGTACCAGATTCTGCAGATCGAACTGGCCAGGGTCGGCGCGCAATCCATGTCCCCCAGGACCCTCGACATGCTTGACCTCAGCAACCCCGATCTGGATTTCGTGAAAATGGCGGAGTCCATGGGTGTTAAAGCTACGCGAGCTACAACGGCGGATGAGTTTAATCAGCAGTTTGAAGCCGCAATGCAAACACCGGGCCCGCGACTCATTGAGGTTATGCTTGATTAAGCGATTCACAGCATATTGGATAATCAAGAACCGCATGGCCAGAACAGGAGATTACCATGAGTACAATTTCAGCCGCAGAATATAACCAAACCCAGCAGTCCTATGTTGACGATGGTATTAAGCGCGCAGCAACGCTGGCGAACCGCGGGCCGATTAAATTTGAGCAAGACGGCACACTGGCGCAAGAGATTTGTGATGCATACTGGCGTACCGGCTTTTATGTGTTTGAAAATCTGGTTGATGACGACGAGATTCGACTGCTGCAAGACAATGCACAAATGCTGCTTGACCGAGCGCCAACAGACAACGGCGCGATAACAGACAGGCATGGCAGGCCAGCATTTGGACAGGAGTTTGCAATACCTGTTTACTCGTTGATTCGGCCCTTGAGCGATCCATGGGGCGGCACAGACAAACTCAACGGCCGCCATCCAACCCAAATGACACAGCCTACCTTTGAAGGCCCAACATCAGAAAAAGTGGTATTTGCGATGACGGGTATGTGTCAGATAATGGATGCAGGCTTGCGCCTCTACGGACATCCAGCACTGCTGGCCATTGCCGCGTCCATCAATGGCGACGATTTTGTTCCTTATACAGAAGTAGTATTCGTCAAACAACCTGGTGTCGGTGGTTCTGTTTCATGGCATCAGGATGGCGTCACACACTGGAACTCGCCCGATTGGGATGAAGGTATTCATGGCTTCAATCTTCAGGTTCAGCTTTACGATACCTCAGCGCATAGCTGCCTTTGGGTGGTCCCCGGCAGTCACAAACAAGGTCGAATCGACATCAAAAAGCTGGTTGCCGAGACAGGCTCGGAACGTTTAGCAGAAGCAGTGCCTTTGTATGCCAAAGCCGGGGATGTGACGATAGTGAATCGACAAGCTCTGCATGGTTCCTTTGCCAACACGTCCAAAGATCAACGTGTCTCGCTGACCATCGGTTTTCACCGCAAAGCTTCTGTACTGGGCGCCTGCGGTTCATTAGCCACAGCGGCTGACGCGCATTATGATGAGCAGAGAATCCATGAAAGATCACAGGTCATTGGCATCGCGATAGATGCACGCGCACAGCGGTATCCGGATGAGCAAAGATTTGTCTATCAGCCACTGGTCGGACGCGAAGCCGAATTACGCTTCACACCTGATAACTGGCAGAAGGTAGTCAAGGACTATAATCTGAAGGATCTGGCAATTTAGCGACGGTCTTTCTCAGCGCAGATTACTCAGGAGTGGCCCCTTCATGAAGACGACTACAACGACCTTTTTGCTACAACCATTGCCCAAATCCTTTGGCGCCATTGTGACCAATGTCAAACTTGCTGAGATCGACGCCAACCTGTTCGACCAGTTGTACCAGGCATGGCTGAAGTATGCCTTGCTGATTTTTCCTGGCCAGCATTTGAGCGATGCCGAGCAAGTAGCCTTCGCTAGGCGCTTTGGCGATCTTGTAAAGGGACTCGAAGCGGCTGGAATAAGCAATGTCATGCGGGATGGCAGCCTCAGGGATGCCCCCGATGATGACATGATGAAAATTATTCGCGGCAATATGCATTGGCACCAGGATAATACCTACATGCCAATACAGGCAAAAGGCGCTGTTTTCAGCGCTAAAGTCGTCCCAACTGCACAAGGTGATACGGCGTTTGCCGATATGCGTGATGCCTGGGACGCGCTCGATGAGAACACCCGCAAGAAAATCGCCGGTCTTTCCGCTTATCACTCCCTTGCCCACAGCCAGAAGGAGATCGGCGAGGAAACCAAGAGCGGTAACAGTGAATATACGGGCTACGGACTGGATGTTGAAAATACCCCGCTGCGGCCGCTGGTGAAAACGCACCCGGAAACCAGCCGGCAATCGCTGGCGGTGGGCCGTCACGCTTTTGGTATTCCAGGCCTGGCGCCGCAAGAGTCCGCCAGCCTGTTGGAAGAACTCATTCAATTTGCTGTCAACGATGAACGACGCACTTATCAACACCGTTGGCATAAGGGTGATGTAGTCGTGTGGGATAACCGCTGCCTGCTGCACAAAGCCTGTGCATGGGACTATTCTGAGCCGCGCGTCATGCTCCATTCACGCATTGCAGGAAACCCTGCGAGTGAAAGCGCCGCTTCAAGTTAAAGCGATTGCTGGGTATTGCGATGATGCTATATCAGCGCTCGCGAGAGTTGCGCAACCCGCATGATGTAATCCGCGATCATAAGGTCAAGGTGGGCGCCACCACCGTTCTTAAATACCGTCGTCGCGGTGTCACTTTTGCGTGTGGCAGTTCCTGCACATAGTTCGTATAAATCCCCAAGAATGTCCTCGCGGGATATCACGTTATTGCTAATCGGCATCAACAATTCGCCGATATGATCGAGTGTAGTATCCCTGCTATCGACGTACAGATCTGCGTCGCGCATAAGCGCATCATCTGCCTCACGCATATTTGCTTTATAGGCACCAATCAAATCCACATGGCTACCGGGTTTGATCCAGTGACCATGAATGATGGGGTCGCAGGACAAGGTTGCACATGAGATAATATCCGCTGCTGCCACAGCAGCTTCAAGATTTGTTACCACACGCACGTTGATATCAGTTTTTTTGTATTGGTTAACAAGCTCATTGGCTCGCGCAGCAGATCGATTCCAAACGAGAATCTCTGCCAGTGCGGGAAACAATTGACTGTACCCGGCAATCAGCGAATCCGCGACTTTGCCGGCACCAACAATAAGTAACCTGCCGGCATCTTGCCGCGCCAGAATTTGCGCACCCAGTAACGAGTCTGCTGCGGTTTTCCAGCGGGTCACAAGATTGCCGTCGATGATGGCCCTGGGTACACCTGTTTTATCATCGAACAGGGTAAATACTGAATTCACACTCGGCAGGCCAAGTTTGGCGTTACTGGCAAAGATGGTTGCGGTCTTGGTACCCATTCCCAATCCGGGCACCCAGGCCGAGCGACTTAAAAGCGTGTTGCCGCCTTGCTCAATAAACGTATCTTTGATCAGCGCGCGCTCAAGTTCATGCCCCGCACGAATTGCCAGACAAGCATCCTGCCAGTTAAGTTGAGCCTCGACTGCTGCCCCGCCAATAAAGGGAATGGCTGCCACTCAGTCTCCCCAGATATCGCGATATAAACGCAGCAGGTTGAGACCCATTATCTTTTGCACATCCTCTGACAAATAACCCCTGTCGAGCAAGCCGGCAGTGATGGCTGGTAATGTCTGGGGCGTTTCAATCCCTGCGGGGTACTTGTGCGGGGGGGCTGGGTATTCAGGCCCCTGCCAATGGCCACCGTCCACCATGCTCTGCCATTCGGCCTGCGCGGCCTCGCCTTCAACAACCGGCCATTGCCCAAGATAGTAGTCAACGCCCAGCGCAACATGGTCAATACCGCCCACCTCTACGAGGTGGTCAATGTGTTCGATAAAACGCTGCAGGGAAGGCTGCTTCGGACCACTGATAAAGCCTGGAAAGCCAGTCACACCGGTTAAACCACCCGACTCGGCTATGGCTCGAATCTGGTCGTCTTCGACATTGCGCGCACTCTGCGTATGCCACAGCGCCATAGGATTGGCATGACTGAAGATGACAGGTCTGTCTGAATGCTCGATGGTGTCCATGGTCGTGCGATAACCCGTGTGCGAGCAGTCAACGATCACCTTTGCTTGATTGCAACGGTCGATAAACGCCCGACCAAAGGGTTTCAGACCTTTGTCTTCTGTCTGGCAGCCATAACCTAAGCGGTTCTCAACATTGTATGTCAGCTGGATGATTCCCACCCCTAAACGCTTGACGACGTCGATGAGATTCAGATTATCACCAACAGCTTCCGCGCCCTGCAGGTGAAAGACCACACCGGTCTTGCCCGCTTGCTTTGCGTCAACAACCTGACTAGCACGCTCAACCAGCACCAGGTCTGGTCTATCCCTGATCAGATCGAGCCATCTGCCGATAACCGCCAAGGTGTCAGCCATTGGGTGAAACCCGCCAACAGTGGGGGTAACCACGGTACAGCCGCCTTCAATATACCAATCGACGAACTTGCGCTTGGCTAACAGCGGGCAGGTGCCATCAATAATGATAGATGCTTTGTGTAATTGTTCGGCCAGATTATTCGTATTTACCTTCTTATTGATGTTGGCAGCCGGCGTCCTGCTGAGTTAGGGTATCTCTGATTATTTGATCAGCTCAACTGTAGGCAGCATTTTCATCGATTGGCCAGAGCGGTTGGTTGCATTGGGTGCGCGGGAAAACTTCAACGTGATGGGTTGTTAAACCTGGCGGATCAGCAGTGATAATTGTGCCGGCGAGCGCGTCAAAGCCGGCGCGAAAGTGATTACTAGACTTGAGCGCAACAAAGTCCTTTGCCAGTACATCAATACCTACCGCAAGAAAGGGTTCCGTATCGAAGGTTTGCGAGCGTTCACTGCCGACAACGATATCCATACCTTCTACCTGCAGTCTGGCCAGCTTGCCGTAGCTTATTTTGGCGCCTTTGGCCATCGCCTGCATAATGCACCGACCATCGTGCAGTGACTTGACGTAAACGTCGAGCGCCAGAGGTTCGCCATGCAGGTCATCATATTTGCCCCCTAGGTTGACGTGAAGGGTGCTACCCACGCCAGCACGGTGAGCCTGGTCAGCCACTTCAGGATCAACAATAAAGCCAAAACAGGCGTTGTCGAGTTTTGCCGCCAGCATAGCCCGCAGCAGGTGCGTGCCATCACCCGGAGAGCCACCACCACAATTGTCCGATGTTTCATTGATGACTACTGGTTTGGCCGTTGCTGCCTGAGCCGCCTCGACAGCCTCTGCGGCTGACAGGCTCAACGCTCTGAAAGATTCTCGTTGCGCCCAGAGCTCCCGGCCAATCTGCTGCGCAAGTGAGCGGGCATGCGCTTCACCGGCACGACTGGTGACGACGATATGACAACCTATATGAGGAACATCGGCATAAGGAAAACCGTGAAACAGGCTGACATTGATTGCGTCTGGATCCTCACCCCCAAGCTGCTGAACCCGGTCGCGCAGTGTTTTGCCCGGGCCTGTGAAGGTTGTGGTTGTTGGCATCAGCATGGGCACTGTCTCGACCGCCAATGTGGGGCGGTAGTTTTTCTCGAGCATATCAAAAATGAGCTCAATGGCCTCACCCGCCCGCAGATGCATATCGATGTGCGGATACTCATGGCAGGCGAATACACCGTCCAAGACATCTGCCATACGCTGGGTAATGTTGCCATGCAGGTCGAATGCGGCAGTGATAGGGACTGACTCACCCACAAGGCTTCGAACAGCCTCGGCAAGATCACCTTCCAGGTCCAGACAGCCAGCAACAGATCCGGCGCCATGCAGGTCCAAAAATACACCATCAACGGGCATCTCAGAAGCCAGCCGCTCCAAAAGGTCAGTCTTCATTGTGTTGTAGGCTTCAGCAGCAATCTTTCCAGACGGCTGGGCAAATGCCTGCAGAATCGGTACGGCTGTGACGCCCAGGCGGACGCAGGCGTCTATGGCACCGCCTGTGTGCGTTTCGGTGCCGCGAATTTTCAGCATTTGTTCGCCGCGCAGAATTTTGAAGGCGCTGATCGGCGTCTCTTCTTGCACATAGGTATTTGTCTCGTGGACTATACCTGCTATCGCTATTCGCATCTTTGTCTCCACAGTTTGATTGAACGGTCACAGTGATTGAGCCGGCTCGAAGCACACAATGTGGTCAGCAGATCCGATCTTCGTTCATTCAAATGAGTATGAATAGCAGAAACACGAAAGTCTGTCGGCTGGACGACAATCTAAATCTGCGAAACCTTATAAGATTTTCGCAGCTATTGCGACCGGTCGCCCTCGCGGGCCCTGCGCGCAAATATCGATTAACCAGAGGTTGCTAAATTAAGAGGTGCTTCATGAAAATAACAGATGTGTCTGTAACGCTGTGGGAATGGCAAGACATCCCGCCGACCCGCTATACCAAAACGGTCGCCAGTTCTGGCACGCGTTCCACGCAAATGGGTTTGCTGCGTATTCGCACCGATGATGGTATCGAAGGGCATGGCTTCCTGGGTTCCGCCATGGGCTCAGCACGATATGACGCACCCTATGTGGTTGATGCCTTCAAGAAAATGTTGGTAGGCCAAGACCCGCTGAACAGGGAGCATATATGGCAATCTCTGATGCGCCGGACACGTAGCCATCGTATGCCAGTGGTTGGAGCGATTGATGTTGCGTTGTGGGATCTGGCTGGTAAGGCAGCGGGCATGCCTATCCACAAATTGATGGGATCTTTCCGCGATAAAATCCCCGCCTATGCCAGCTCCGCCGTGTTGGACAGGCCAGAAGACTATGCTGAAGAAGCTGTCAAATTTAAGGAAGCTAACTGGGCAGCATACAAAATCCATCCCCATGGGATTGCCGCCGATGATATTCGTATTTGTGAAGCCGTGCGTAAAGCCGTCGGTGACGATTACAAGATTATGCTGGATTCAACCTGGTCTTATGATTACCCGGACGCAATCCGTGTCGGCGTGGCGATTCAGGAAATGGGTTTTTACTGGTATGAAGATCCCTTGGCCGATGACGACTTATACGGGTACACCAAGCTGAAGCAGCATTTACATATTCCGATTATGGCCACTGAAATGCCAACTGCTGGACCAACCTCTTATGCCCCCTGGGTCATGCAGCAGGCGACCGATTATCTACGCGGTGATGTGTATCTTAAAGGTGGCATTACCTCCTGCATGAAAACAGCTCACCTGGCAGAAGGCTTTCGGATGAATTATGAAATTCATCATGGCAGTAACTCGCTCAACAATCTTGCCAATCTGCACATGATCATGAGTCTGCCAAACACTCAGTTTTTTGAAGTACTGTTGCCCAGCGAAGTACAAAAACACGGTTTGTTGAATGACATTGTGCCGGACAGCGAAGGCTACGTTCATGCCTATAATGAGCCGGGGCTGGGTGCGCATATTGATTTTGAGATGATTGAGCGAAACAAGATTGCCGAATTTTGATAATCAAAAAGAATCATCAAATTTCTGAAGTATGCTACCTCGGTTTCACAAACACCCGTTTTACGGCTGTGTGAGTGGTATATGATGCTGGTTTTAGTGCTTCATTATCAATCGGGGTAACAGGATGCCCATCCAGCGCTAGTTTGGTAGGAACTGTGGCCTCTGAGTGAGTTGTAGGGTGTGGAAAAAAGTAAATGAGAGGGACGCTGATGAATGGAGAGCTCATCTCTACAGATGATGGTCACTAACCCATTAAGTCATCAGTGTTGCTTGTTGCTTTCCTGTGGGAGCGCTGGCGGGAACGAAAAAGGGAGCGGCAAGACCCAATGTGTCATTCCGCTCCCTTTTTTTAGCTGCATATGGAAATTGCGCGCCGATGTGGCGAGCTATCTAAGACCCTATAGCGAGAAGTCCACAGCATAGCCAACTACAAACTTCACTTCATCGTTGTCCAGGGCATCCGGGCCGGCATCGTCCAGATCTGTAGACGTGATCATAAAAGTGAAGCCATCCTTTGACAGCGAGACATTGTAGTCAGCATAGTCATCCGGAACGCCGTTGAAGGCTTCAGAGAAATCCCCTTGATGAAAGCCAACGTGCAAACCCAGCTCCACGCCGTTGCCTATTTCTGTCGCATAATCCGCGTAAGTGTAGGTTGTTTTGCCAAAGCCGAAGTCCTGGCCCGGGCCTTCATCGGCTTCGGTATTCGCTAAGATATTGATACCAATAGTAAACGCATTAAATCCGATTGAGCCATAAACTTCGCCAAAGTCGAATTCTGCTTCTTCATCATAGTTGAAGTAAAGGTAACCGAGGTCGTAGCTGATCCCGCCAGCTTCGCCGGAGAAGCCAGCGTAGAGGTCGTGTTCATAGGAATAGACATCGTCGGCGGCGTAGCTCACGTTTGAAACCCACGTTCCGGCGTAGAAGCCGTTGTCTGCAGTAAAGTCGATTCCGCCTGAGACCGCTACTTCGTTTACTGACTGAGTTAGACCGCGCCAGATATAGTTGTTGGAAGCGGCGATATTCGCAGTCCATTCGTTTGCTTGCGCGGTGCCAGTTGAAAGAAAGAGTCCCGCCGCTGCGAGTGAGAGAAGTCGTGAGTTCATGTCTTGTATTATCCCTTTATTGGTAGTGGTGAGTGGGTGATCACAGCCACCCGCTACAGGGTATTTTGCAAGAGCTGTGCCAAAGGTGAGATAGCCTGGGTTCCTAGCAAAATTGGTGCATAAAGGCGCCTGGATTTATAAAGTCGCTCTATGATGGTGCACCAAAGAAGCGCGCCGCCTTCTAATGGGGCGAAAGTGGAGTCTGCATTAGAGGTTTAGTGCAGTGGCGATCATATTTGCACTGCGATAATCATGAATCAACTGCAATGAACCGTCGATGTTCGGTCCCTCGAATTGCTGTCGAAACCAACAACGAGGTGCATTCAAGGTATGGTCGGAGGCGAGCCGGAATGTCCAATCTTCAAGCCAGTCTTTGGAATAAAAAAGCCAGAAGAACGGGCTCTGTCATTGCGAGTGATAGCCTAGATATCGAGGTCGTAGTTTCCGCGCAAGATCGAATGTCTATATTTAATGGGGCTCTGGATCGGCGGACATGGTGTGGGCTACGTCGATCCAGTAATCCAACAGATCATTGATCTGGCCCTGCGTGGCTTCACTGTAGTAAAAGCCAAGAAATGCGCAGCGTGACAATTCAATGATCGCCGCCAGCATTTGCGCCTCGCTGGTTTTATCCTCGACGATACTTAATACGCCGGAGAAGTATTGATGCTCTGCCTCAGCCCCCTCTTTGGCGAACGCCTGCAGAAGAGCCTGAACGGGTTGTACAAATTGGGTTTCTACTGTTTCTTCAAATGTCATCGAGGCTCTACCAGAATCAATATGTGGTTGGTGCATAGAAAAGGCTGCATGAAGGGTTGCTGGCATCTTGCCTATGTCGATGCGCCGCTTTTTTTGCAACGCAGGGTTCTGGAAGCCACAATACCCTAATAATCAAACTTGTACGTGGATGAATCGGCAGTGGATCAATTCAACCCCAAATTCTCGTTGGGCCTGCAAAAGCAGTAGACACAAACTATTCACGACTCGCTATGTGGTGTGAAAAAATGATGCAGGTGCCTTGGGGTCTGTAGCCGACGTTAAGCTGTATTTGCTTTTGCAAAGCAGCTATCGATAATCGCGATTTCGAATGAAAAACGCTAATACTGTTTCATAAAAAAGCGACTTTGCGCTGGCGCGGCGCTTGTTCTAGCTAGCGCTACATTCGTAAAATGGACATCATTTTTAGCGCCTGAGGACCACAATAGATTCAATGGAGATCATGCTCGATAAGCGCGAAGTAATGTGTCTCATTGGGCCTTTCTGCCGGGCAATGTTCGTCACACATGACTCATCTAAAGATACAGCCGTTAATGATCCAGAAAGTAGACGTTTGATGCCGAGAACGAAGGCTAGGCTAAGTCTAACTTAGCCCAGCCGATTCTATCCTATCCTATCGAGGCTAAGTACTGGCGAGCTTTCTTTCGGTTTCCTGCAAATACTCCACAGCTGCTCTGATAGCATCCACGCGAGTTTTGAAATTCACACCATGAGATAAGCAGTACTCGTTATTCAAGTCGCCAAGCATCGTGCGAACCTCGTCGCTCATGCCTGACACGAAAACTTCTTTGTTAGCTGCGTGTGCGTCGCTACCAATTGTTTCAACGGCCCTTGCCGCTGAAACATCAACATGAGGGACTCGGCTAAAGTCTAGAATCAGTGCTGATATACCCTTCGATTTCTCCCGTACATGATGTCCAGCATCGGCAGCTGCGCCAAAACTCAAAGGTCCGCCAAAGTCAAATAAGCTAATTTTATTATCGACACTTTTTAACAGCGTAACCTCTTCTTCAGTGAGTTCGAACGATAAGCTCTTATTATCTATATCGCCAAGTGCTTCAAGTTGTGCGTCTGATATTTCTTTCACGAAGGCGAGTGCTGCCATCACCACGCCGGCCATGACCGCTGTGATCAAGTCAACGAAGACCGTTAGAAGAACAACTAAGACCATGAGTACTAGATCCCAGCGGGGGCCCTTGTGCGCACGTTTTATATAGGCAAAATCGATGATGTCGTAACCCGTCTTCACTAAAATTCCCGCTAATACAGCATGTGGGATTTGGGAAGCCAATGGGCCTAATGAGACAACGACAGCTAAAAGCAGAATGCTATGAATGATTCCTGATAGTTTTGTTAAACCACCGGTGCGAATGTTGATTGCCGTCCGCATCGTCGCGCCTGCACCAGGAACACCGCCAAATAGCCCGGCAACTGTGTTGCCAATCCCTTGACCAATTAACTCTTTGTTCGAGTTGTGTCTTGTGCGCGTCATGTTGTCTGCCACTAAAGAGGTGAGGAGGCTGTCTATTGCACCTAACACCGCTAGGATTAAGGCAGCTTCAACAACAACTAGGAAGGTGTCGCCGCTGAACATCGGGATGATGAATGACGGCAAGCCTGTGGGAATATCACCCAAAATTGGTGCGCCACTCATCATCGTGCTGGTGACAGTGCCTATGATTAATGCAGCCAATGGTGCCGGTACAAATTTTCCCAATGCCTTAGGCCATTTGAACACAATGACTAGTGTCATTATGCCAAGTGCTAGCGCCATAAAATTTGGATCTAGTACTGAGCTAGGTATTGCCGCTAATGCTGGAATAGTTCCGCCTCCTTCAGGTTCATGTCCAAAGAGACGGCTGAACTGCAAGGCTATGATGATGCAGCCAATACCGCTCATGAAACCGGATACAACAGGATATGGCACTAGGCGGATGTACTGGCCGAAACGCAGGAATCCAAAAAGGATTTGTATCAATCCTGCTAATACAACGACTGCGAAAACAAGCTCTGGGGAGCCACTCAAGGTCGCATATACGCCTGCGAATACAACTACCATGGGACCTGTCGGGCCTGAAATCTGAGAGCTCGTTCCACCGAACAATGACGCAAAAAAACCAACAATGATAGCGCCGTAGAGACCGGCAATGGGGCCAGCGCCAGACGCCTCACCAAAGGCAAGTGCTAGTGGTAACGCGACGACGCCGGCGGTTATGCCGCCAAATAAATCGCCGCGTAAGTTTTTAGTATTGATGCCAAGCATTCAGACTGCCTTTTAGATAAATTTTCGGGAGGTTGGTAAGGAACATACCGGCGGAAAAACCCTGCCGGTACACCGTGAGCTAGCTCGTGGTTTGAAGTTGCTTCTCGTTACCGGCTTGAATAAGGTCGGCGTAAAGCTCTTCAACTGGAATAAATAAATTCTGAGCCTCATCAAAAGCAACTACAGTGCCGTGTTCGATATCATAGACCCAGCCATGCAGGTCAACTTCACCGGTGCTCAGCCGGCTAACGACAGCAGGGTGAGTTTTCAGATGTTGCATTTGAAGCAGTACATTCTCTTCGGTCACATTCGATAACTCGGCCTGTGTGGCCTGGCCATATTTGGCTTTCACGACATCCACAGCAGCCCTGGAATGGTCGAGCCATTCTTGAACATGCGGTAGTCCATCGAGTCCTGCTGGGTTTAGCGCGCCTTTCATTGCGCCGCAATCGGAGTGACCGCAGACAACGATGTGCTTTACACCCAGGGCAGCAACCGCAAATTCAATCGACGCGGTAACACCCCCGGCAGTCTTAGCGTGTGGCGGCACTATGTTGCCAGCGTTTCGAATAATGAATAGATCTCCAGGCTCGCTCTGAGTTAACAAGTTCGGGTCGACCCGTGAGTCAGCACAGGTGATGAACAACACTTCTGGGCTCTGACCGCTAGCTAACTCTGTGAAAAGTTGTTTCCGGTCGTTGTATGGAGATGACGTAAAACGCACAAATCCTGAGATTACTTTTTCCATGACGGAATTCCTAATGTCGATGTGATATCTGAGTGAGTGTTGGGCGTCACTATAGTCGCAAGGATGTGATAGCTGTTATCCGTTAATTTAACTATTGTGATAATATTTGCTTATATCAACTTTTTGGACATGAAATGGAAATCATCAGTCGCCTGAGCTTGAGGCAGATTCGCTATTTTACGACCATCGCGGAATGTGGAAGCTTTCGACAGGCAGCTTTTCGTCTCGAAGTTACGCAGCCTGCATTGAGCAACCAAATAGCGGCACTAGAGAAATTGCTAGGTATACAGCTATTTGAACGGACCAGGAATGGTACGACGACCACTGTAAAGGGCCGTGAACTGTTGCTAAGTGCCATGCGAGTGCTCGAGGAGGTGGATGGTTTCGTCAGTAAATCGAGAACACTCTCGGGCGCAGGGCTGGGTACGTACAGGTTAGGAGTCACTCCAACCCTCGGTCCCTATTTGCTGCCGCATATTCTGACGCCAATACACGCGCAATACGAAAACTTGCAACTGTACGTTCGAGAAGAAGCACCCAGAGATCTGGAGGCTGGTCTATTAGAACGAAGGCACGATTTCATACTAAGTACACAACCAATCACGTCTAAGGAATTGTCGGTTTTCTTATTGTTTCGTGAACCGCTTAAATTTGCCTTGTCTAGGGAGCATAGGTTGGCAAACAAACCACGATTGAATCGCACAGACCTATTCGGGGAACGTGTGTTGACAATCAGTGAACATCATCTGTTTCATCGCCAGATCGCTGATCTTTGCGAGGATGTTGGCGCGGAGGTACGCCGTGACTTCGAAGGAACTAGTCTCGATACGCTGAGGCAGATGGTAGTGATGGGAATGGGAACAGCCTTCTTACCAGCACTCTATGTTAAATCTGAAATTCGAGAAGAGAATGAACTGCGCATCGCTGACGTCAAGGGAGTCAATGTAGTTCGGAATCATGTTCTGGTGTGGCGAAATACTTCCCCGGATAAATCCTTCTTTCGCGAGTTGGCCATGGAGATTCGCAAAATAGTTGCACAAAATCTCAGTGACGTAGTGATACCGATCAAGGCCATGATTGGGAAGGATAGTTCTACGTCGCAGCTATAAAAAAGGCCCCTAAACAGGAGCCTTTTTTAATTTAGCGCAATATGAGACTTTTTTTGGTTAGAAAGAGACGTCCCACTGCAGCCTCATGCGGTTCGAGTTATCGTCCCCGTTTAAAAATGCGTCATCGATAGTCAGATACGAATAATCAAGCGTTATTTTATTGCTGTGTCCTGCAAAGTACCAGTTTGCGGCGATTGTGTATTCTTCACGCTCGTTGTAGAACGATCGATCATCCTCATTGGGCTCCTCAACAAAAGCGTATCGAATCGCAAACTCTAACGGTTTTGGCACCGTAGGGGTTAGGTTGTTAAAGAAGTAGCCAGACTGTAGATAAAAACCGGTGAGTTCATTGCTGGTACCCGTTAATCGGTCGTCGATAAATTTACGATGCCATTCCTGTTGCACAGAGAAGCCCTGGTATTTAAACGCGAATTCCTGGACTGCTTGTTCGACCTTAAACTGATCCGGGTTAGCTGATGCAGCGGAGGTGAATCCATCTAAATTGCCACATCCTGACGATGACCACCGTGTGCAAGGACCTTCTGTGGTCATGCCAGCAAATGCTAGGCTACCTGTTGGTTTTTCTGTGAATTCGACATCACCCTGTTTTGATGGCAGGTCACGACCCATAAAGTTCCACTGCGCCCGTGCAGAGTACATCATGTCTCCATTGACATTTTGTACGCCGCGACCTTCACCGTTGTATACACCGATGTAGTATCGCAAGTCAGCTGCAGTGCCTTTAAACGCATGACCTCGCCATTGGACACCGACTTGTCTGTCGATCGTAAAAGTACGGTTAACAATTGATCGTTCGACAAACTGCTGCCGACCGGACGAGTCTACCCGCTCTCGGTTCATGTCAATTTTCCACTGTCCGACGCGTAGTCCGCCAGCGGCCCACTTAGCGATGTCTATACGCCAATCGATAACGCGAGCGCTAGAGGAAGCTGCGCTTGAGCCGGGGTTCCGACTTGGCTGAAGATCAATCTCAAAATAATACTTCAACCACGGTTGGTAGCCGTGCCCACCAATTTTCATGCGGAGTCGGCGTGCTTCAAAGTTCGATGAATCGGGATCTGCAAAATCACCAAGTTGTCTTGGGTCGCTAGAGAGTGGATTGGTGTAGCGCATCTGGGCGCGCCATTGAAGATTAGTTTGCCAATTACCGTCTCGGCTCCCCAGTCGAAATCCGTTGCTGGTGTAACTGGAAGTAACAGGAAAATCCTTGTCAATCCTAGCTTCTACGGCGTCCGCTACAGCAATTTGAATATATTCATCGGTGGCCAACGTAACGTCTGCCGTGGATGCCAGCGTCGGAACATCTTGGTTAGGCGTCGTCGTTTTAACCTCTGCTGGGGCAGTTTCTGCTGGCGCGACTACAAAAATATCATTTTGGGTCAGCGAGTCCTTTTCCAGCAGGCTCTCATACTGTGCCGGTGTGATAATTTTATTTTCCAGCAGGATATCGAGCAGCGCCTTATCTGCTGCGTAGGCTTGCCCAAATGTACCGAGAACAAAACTGGTAGTTAGCAGAGCTTTGATAAAAAGCCGTAAGCCATAATTCATCTTTGACATTGTCCCAATTCCCTCGGTTTGCTATAGGTGGCGTTTTGCGGTGAATTTTAAGCGAGGTTTGTTAAGATAATGTTAATATTTATGAGGTTGTTGGCCTTTCCCCAAAAATAGAGCCATGAGGAACGTGAGTTCCCTCTCACGGTCCAATTATTAAAACGTAGATGCAAAGGTAATCCCCCCCTTTTTTTTAACTTGCTGCAAAAGTAGAGGTCAGACCAACTTCTGTTGTGGGGGTACATCAACGCAGGGGTATGCTCACCTGCATAGCCGCCTCAACCTGTCACACAAGCTCATCATTGCGTCTAAACCCGTGGCTCTTTGAGACTCTTTGAAAAGAGTCAAGATGTGTGACAGTTTATTAGCCTTCCCTGGCAGTCTCCTTTATGGAGCCCGTCTCGTAGCCCGTTCGCGGCATTTTAGGGAAAGCAAAAGACCGCTACATCAAAGCGTTCAAAATTCACAGGAACACTGCCAATGGATCTGTTGAACTTGTTTTTAAAATATTAGTTTATTTTCCTATTCTCAAATCTAGCGTTTCGGCTTTCTCTGTACTTATAAAAACAGCCAAAGATAGCGGGAATTATAAGAATCAAATAGGCATTGGTTTCTGCCAGCTCTTCATAGAGCCGCCCATGCTCAATATCCCAAAACTCTTTGTCAAATGTAGTTCCGACAACAAGGAGCAGAAAACTGATATTTAAAAAGAGCATATATTTAGAAGTTAGTAACTCGATGGCGAGAAGCCTGATTTCGCAATGGTCATAAACATTTTTGAAAAAACCGGACCATAATACGACTAGCAGAATAGTGCGGCCTATACCATGGAATAAAAACCCAGCTGTTTCCATAAATGGGAGCTTCTCAATATCGACTTCCCTTAATAAAAAGCTAAAGCACAGCAAACTCAGCCCCATATTTACCCGTTTTGATTCCTCAGATTGATCGTTAAGCATTGTTAGTCTGAAATACAGAATCGTCGCCGAAAAAAGCAAGAATGCCTGAAAGTTCTCAAGTAGTCCGTTTTCATCATGCAAGTGATGATGACCAAATGTGACTACAGTAAAGATGAACGCCAGATTGACAGCCAAAAAAATCGTCCAGTGCTTCAAAACAAATTCAGACAATTAGACTACCTCAAATTAGTACCGTTATTGTTGATGCTCGGATCTTGACCGTTGCTTATAAAGGATGTTTAAGAAACGTACATAACTGTACTACTAATAGTCGTAATAGTCATTGTGACCTTTGACCTAAAAATAGACTCATGAGGAAGATGAGATCCCGCTCGCCATTCGGTTATGGCTGCGTTATGCCAGAAGTACTCTTGCACTGTTCGGGATTGTTCTTGCCCTAGGTTCGGTATGGACAATGAATCCTGCGACGTTAGCACTGATCATCGCGGTGCCTAGAGCCGCACTTGACGACAAGACCCTACAGGACGAGTTAGCGGGCTATCAAGACTATGCGCGACGCGCTCCCTATCGGTTGATTCCAGGGATAGATTGCAAGATTTGAGTGGTGGATGTCCCGAACTTATCCCCCGAACTCTTTCCCGAACTCTTTCCCGAACTTATAAAATTATGCCTTGGCATCCATCTGCTAAACTTGCCAATAACTCAATGCGATTGATGTGGCGATTTAATGATATTCAAATACTGTTCGATATATTTTTCATTTCTGTGGCTAGTGGGAAGCGGGACTTTTGCCCTGGCCGAAAGTGTGCAAGGTATTTCGCTCACCCGGCTCGATCGAATCGATCAAATGGCGCAGCAATATATTCAAGAGGGCCGAATTCCTCCGGTTGTTTATGCCGTTGCACGAAGGGGAGAAATAGTGCGGATGGCAACCGTTGGCGCGGCTGAGAAGGATGATATTTTCCGTATCTATTCCATGACAAAACCTGTGACTACAGTTGCGGTTTTGCAGTTGTATGAGGCCGGGAAATTTCTCCTCACCGATCCGGTTTCACGTTATCTTCCGGAATTTCAAAATCCCCAAGTCTATGTCGGCGTCGATCAAAATGGTGTGGTCCAAACCAAAGCGGCAGCTAAGCCGATCACGATTGAAGATCTTCTGACCCACACGGCGGGACTGACATATGACGATCCGACTTCAACTGGCGTACCGTTTATTTACAGTACGGCGGACATATGGTCTGCAAAGACTGTCGCAGAATTTTCGACCAAGGTTGCTGCCTTACCCCTGATGTTCGAGCCAGGTTCGCGGTGGCATTACAGCGTGGCGCACGAAATTTTAGGCTATCTGGTTGCAGTAGTATCGGGTCAGTCGTTCGATCAGTATGTTTCAGCGGAGATTTTTGAGCCTCTCGGCATGAAGGACACCAGTTTTGTTTTGCCGAACAGTAAGGTGTCACGGTTGCGCGATCGATACGCTCGAGTCGAAGAGACTATGAGCTTATCGGAAGAGGCTGCGACCAGCGCCTACCTCTCTGCCGATAAGCTTCCCTATGGGGGTGGAGGTCTGCTGTCTACGGCGGCCGATTACTTGAGGTTCGCACAGATGTTGCTCGATGGCGGCCAGCTTGATGGCCATCGAATACTCGGTCGGAAAACTGTAGATCTGATGCTGATGGATCATGTTGGTGACTTTGCGGAACCTAAGCTGGGTGATGAGTGGGTTGGCAGAACTGAAAATCGTAGCGGCGAAATGCACCTGGGATTGGGTTACGGTTATGGCGGCTATGTGGTCACTGACGTTGCTGCGAATGACGTGCCCGGCTCAGTCGGCACCTATTCATGGGGTGGTACGGCGAGCACCTATTTTTTCGTGGACCGCCAGGAACAGCTGATAGGGCTGTTTCTGACCCAGCTGACACCTTCTGATAGTTACCCGCTACGAGCGCAGTTTCGCGGACTGGTTTATCAAGCCTTGGAGGACTGAGTTGGCTAACTTCGGGACACACATCACCGTCGCGTCATTAAAAAGGGGGGGGTTCGTTGACGCATGTTGTATTACTGGGGGGTGCCTTTCGTGATTTTCGCCGTTGGCGAAAACACTGTCGGCCGTGATTTTGCGCTTTGCGCAAAACACGTTGGTGGCCAGAGGTGGAATCGAACCACCGACACAGGGATTTTCAATCCCTTGCTCTACCGACTGAGCTATCTGGCCATTTGTCCAAACGAGCGCGTATTAGACCGAAGGCCGGGCTTTGAGTCAAGGTGTCCGGGGTGGTTCGCGAAATTATATTGTTCAGTAGCAGATGGGCGCTGAGGCTTGAGGCGAGCGACAGGTCTAGATTCTGGCCTTTAGAGGCGTTCTGATTGTGTTATATTTACACCTAGCGGGATGTTATCTAAGCCCCCAATGACGGGGAGTGCCGGCCTAAAGAGTAGATTTTATGGGAAAGTTAACGGGTGTTTTAATGGGCCTGATGTTGGCCATGCCAGGTCTTGCCGAAGAAGATAAGCTGCTGAATGTCTATAACTGGGTAGACTATATTGGGCCAGATACCATCAAGATCTTCGAGGCTCGAACGGGAATCAAGGTCACCTATGATGTTTTTGACAGCAACGATGTCTTGCAGGGCAAGTTACTGGCGGGGAGTTCTGGGTTTGATGTGGTCGTGCCGACCTCGGGATACCATGCTCGTTTGATGCAAGCTGGTGCCTTTCAGCGCCTTGACCATGCCAAGTTGCCCAATTTGAAGCATATGGATCCAGTGCTGATGAAGCAATTGGAGCGCTTTGATCCGGGAAATCAGTATGGGATACCCTATTTGTGGGGTACAACGGGATTGGGTATCAACCGTCAACTGGTGACTCAAATGCTGGGGGAGGGTGCGCCAGTGGACAGTTGGGCGCTGGTGTTCGAGCCAGGTAATCTGGAAAAGTTGAAGGCCTGTGGTGTTTCGTTCCTCGACGCCTATGACGAATTGTTCCCTGCGGTTCTGGCTTATCAGGGGCTGGATCCAACTGCTCAAGATGCTGAGTTGTTCAGTAAAGCGGTGGTGCCGGTGCTTGCTGCAGTCAGCCCCCATGTCACTTATTTTCACTCATCCAAATATATTAATGACCTGGCGAACGGTGATATCTGTGTCGCGTTGGGGTGGTCAGGAGATATTCTGCAGGCTAGTAGGCGGGCGAGCGAGGCGAATCTGCCGTTCACGATTGAGTACCATATGCCGAAGGAAGGTACGGTGCTGTGGTTCGATATGCTGGCCATTCCCGTCGATGCGCCGCACCCTGAAAATGCGCTGAAGTTCATCAACTTCCTGATGGAGCCTGAGATTATTGCGGGCGTATCCAATCAGGTGCGTTATGCGAATGCTAACTTGAGTGCTAACGAGTTTGTAGACAAGAGCGTATTGGAAAATTCAGGTATTTATCCCACCAAAGAGATGAGCGAGAAAAACTTTATCTTGCCGCCTTACCCACAAAAGATTGATCGTAAAGCGCTGCGCATGTGGTCCAAAATCAAGAGCGGTCGTTAGTTATCGCCACAGCTGAGTAAAAGGTGAATCGCCAAATAATGAATGACGCTAAAGTGCATTGTGCTGTTGAGGTTGTGAACGTATCGAAGTATTTCGATGATGTGGCGGCTGTGGATCAGGTCAACCTGAAAATCAACAAGGGCGAGATATTTGCGCTGCTGGGTGGGTCTGGCTGTGGTAAGACAACCTTGCTACGTATGCTGGCGGGTTTCGAGAAGCCCAGTCAGGGTGATATCAAGATCAACGGTGTTTCGGTGCTCAACAGTCCGCCCTATCAGCGTCCCGTTAATATGATGTTTCAGTCTTACGCGTTGTTTCCCCATATGACGGTAGAGCAAAATATTGCCTTTGGTTTGAAGCAAGACAAGCTGCCAGCGGCGCAAATTGTCGCGCGGGTGACTGAGGTGCTTGGCCTGGTGCAAATGGAGAAGTTTCGCAGCAGAAAGCCCGCCCAATTATCCGGCGGTCAACAACAGCGGGTGGCGCTGGCCCGCAGTCTGGCGAAGAAGCCGGCGTTGTTGCTGTTGGATGAACCGATGGGTGCACTCGACAAAAAGCTGAGAATGCAGATGCAGCTGGAGCTGGCTAATATCATTGAAAGTGTTGGCGTGACCTGCGTGATGGTCACCCACGACCAGGAAGAAGCCATGACCATGGCCGACAGAATTGCCATCATGGACCAAGGTCGGATTATGCAGGTGGGCCAGCCGCGAGAGATTTATGAGTTTCCGAACAGCAAGCTGACCGCAGAGTTCATTGGCTCTATCAACTTATTCAAGGCAGTGGTGTCTGGTGGCGAACTGACCTGTGACGAGTTGCCCGGACAGGTGGTGGCAGGTGAGGCCAATGCCGCATTCGACGGGCCGTGCTATGTGGCACTGCGGCCGGAAAAAATTCGCCTCGAAGCGGGTAGAAACCTTGACGCGAAAAATTGTGCCGCCGGTAAAGTGAATGATATTGCCTATTTAGGCAGCCATAATGTGATTCACGTGCGTCTCGATGTAGGCGCAGGACAGGGTAAAGTAGTGCAGGTGCATGTCAGTAATTTCGCCCGTCATGCCACGCAAACCTTCGACTTCGAGCAATCAGTGGTTCTGTCTTGGGATCAGGATGCCGTGGTATTGATCAAAGCGGATCAGCCATGAAAGGGGTCTTTGCCCACAAATTTTGGGTTATCGTGTGGCCCTATATCTGGATGCTGGTGTTTTTCGCCCTGCCATTTGGCTTTATTCTGAAGATCAGCCTGGCGGAGTCGATGATTGCGATGCCGCCTTATAGCGATATCTGGTCCTGGTCGGATGGACGCCTCACCTGGTTGGGATCACTCGACAATTACCGGTTCCTGCTAGAAGACGATCTGTACTATCTCGCCTACTTCAATTCATTGCGGCTGGCAGCGGTCTCGACGGTGCTGTGTTTGTTCATCGCCTATCCCATGGCTTATGGGATTTCGCGGATGGAGGAGCCCTACCGCAGTTTGTTCCTGTTATTGGTGATCTTGCCATCCTGGACTTCCTTTTTGATTCGGATTTATGCCTGGATAGGCTTGTTAAAAACCAACGGCTTGGTCAATCACTTTTTCATGTCGGTGGGTTTGGTAGATGAACCGCTGACGATGCTCCATTCTGACTTTGCGATTTATCTGGGTATCGTTTATGGCTATCTGCCGTTTATGATTCTGCCGATTTATGCCAACTTGATGAAGCTGGACCATTCGCTGATTGAGGCGGGTTATGATTTGGGCGCCCGACCCTGGAAAGTGTTCCTGACGATTATCCTGCCATTGTCGATGAGTGGCGTGGTGGCGGGATGTTTCCTGGTATTTATTCCGGCAGTAGGTGAATTTATCATTCCAGAGCTGCTCGGTGGGCCTGATACGCTGATGATAGGCAAGGTGCTTTGGCAAGAATTTTTTGTCAACCGAGACTGGCCTGTCGCCTCGGCGATCGCCGTGGTGATGTTGACGTTCCTAATTGTCCCGATCTATTTCTACCGCCGCTTAGAGATGAAGCAATTGGGGGTGGGGGAATGAAGATCTCACGCTACTTACTGTTGGCGGGATTGGTGTTTCTGTATTTTCCGCTGCTGGTGCTCGTCATTTACTCATTCAATGAGTCACGGCTGGTAACGATCTGGACCGAGTTTTCCGTGAAGTGGTACCTTGAGTTGCTTGAAGATCGGCAATTGATGGACGCGTTTTTCTTGAGCCTGCAGATTGCCTGCTCCACGGCCTTTATGTCGGTATTACTGGGTACCATCGCGGCTTATGTGCTGGTGAAGTTTGGGCGCTTTCCAGGTCAGACCCTGTTCAGCAGTATGATCATTGCGCCCTTGGTAATGCCTGAGGTGATTACCGGTCTGTCCTTGTTATTGCTGTTTGTCGGTCTGGGCAATTGGTTAGGTTGGCCCGCGTCGAGGGGTGCCATGACAATCTGGATTGCCCACGTGACGTTCAGTGTCGCGTTTGTCACCATCGTGATCACCTCGCGGCTTAGAGAAATGGACAGCTCGTTGGAAGAGGCCGCAATGGACCTGGGTGCGACGCCGCTGAAGGTGTTCCTCGTGATTACGTTGCCACTGATCAGCCCAGCGCTGATATCGGGCTGGTTGTTGGCGTTCACCCTGTCTCTGGATGACCTGGTGATCGCCAGTTTTGTCTCAGGTCCGGGTTCAAGCACGCTGCCGATGGTGATCTATTCGAGTGTTCGCCTGGGTGTCAGCCCTAAGATTAATGCCTTGGCAACGATTTTTGTGGGTTTGATTTTGGTGGGGTCGTTTGTTTTCTGGTGGTCTATGCAGCGTTGGACACGCTATAGCGCTGCGAAGACTTCAGGTCAGCAGTAAACCCGCTGGAAGGGGTTTACTACTGACTTGACCAAGCCCGGTAGGGGTTGGTTTAGAAGTCGAGACTGTATCTCAGGCCGAATACTCTAGGTCGTTTCGGTCCAAAGAAGTGCGAAGGAAGAATGCCACCGTTATTATTTTGGCCATCAAAGGTCTCGGCGTTGGTTAGGTTTTCTGCATACAACCCGACCTTCCAGTCATTGTCAGACTCGTAGCTGACCCTCAGTGTGACATCGGCGTAGGAATCAATCTTGGTTTCCTGCAGGTTTTCAAAACCACCGCCCCGTTCTGATTCCCAGTAGACTTCTAAGCTCGTGGTGATTGCGCCGTTACTGGCGAGCGGAAAGTTGCCGTTAAGTACCGCTGCGCCGGTGAATTCTGGAGCCCAAAACAGACTACTGCCTTCACAGCTGTCTTCTGTGTCGCCACCGCAGATACTTTGTAGCTGTGTGGCCTCTGTATCTAGACTGGACAGTGCCAGGTAGAGGTCGAAGTTGTCATTCAAAATGGTTCTGACACTGCCCTCAAAGCCCCACCCATCAACCTGGCCGACATTTTTGACCGCTGCTGCGCCGCCGTCAAAAACCAGCACCTGCAGGTCCTTATAGTCATAGAGGAACGCAGACAAATTGAGTTCAGTCCTGCCATCGAACAAGCTGCCTTTATAGCCAATTTCCCATGAATCGACTGTCTCGGGATCGAATGCATTCGGTCGATAACCATCAGCCTGAGTCAGATCGGTTGCGCCGCCGCCGACGGGAACGCCGGTTGCATCTTCCAGGGCAAAACTACCAAAGCCGCCAGACTTGAAGCCTTCCGTGAAACTGGCATACAACAGAGTGTCATTGTTCGGCTGAAACTTCATGATGGCCCGGGCCTGAGTGTCGTTCCAGGATTTACTATCAGAGATGGCGCCGTCTGTGGCAAAGGTATAGGCCCAGTAGGGGCCCAGATCACTTTCCGGTGTCGGTACATTGATGGCGAAGTCTTTCTTGTCGTTGCTGTAACGAACGCCAAGACCAAGGCTCCACTGTTCCGAGAGGTCGTAATTGACGTCGACATAAGCGCCCCAGCCAGAGTAGTCGCCAATGATGCGACCGGTTTCTGTTAGGTTGCCATCAGCGCTAGGTGAGAACTCAGAGCCGTAGTAAGCATATAAATCCGCGCAGCCAGTAAAGGTCGTGCCAGAGTTATAGTAGGCTCCGTAGTACTGGCAGAAGTAGTCTTCCGCACCAGAAAACTTGAACAAGGTGTCGATGTTCTCTTTGTAGTAGGACGCGCCGGCGTACCACGATAAGGCGCCGTCACTGTTCGACGCTAGGCGAATTTCTTGTTGAAAGTAGTCGCCTTTTTGGTCTTGCCCGTAGTTGTTGATGTTCAACGGTGTGCCGTCGTAATCCTCGGTGTAGTAGTACTCGTGATCTTTATAGCCGGTATTGGAAGTTATTGTTGCAAAGCCCAGGTCGTATTCGAGTTGCAAGCCCAGGGTCAGAATCTCGGCGTCATCTCGATCACCGCCAGAGCGATCGACATTCGCGTCTTGCTCCCCGCCCCCTAAGTTGACGTCACCCAAGGCGGCTTCAAAGGTTTCCCAAATTACGCCGGTCTCTATCGCTCGATAAACTGAGCCCGATTGCTCCCGGTCTTCATATTCGGCGGTGCCACGAGCCGTGAGGTTGTCGCCGATAAAGGTACCCGATAGGCGCAGGGCAGACTTGTCATGGGCGATAAGTTGGCTGCCGTCAAATAGGTTGTCGACAAATCCGTCTTGCTCGGAATGATAGCCAGCAATCCGCAGCGCAAAGCTGTCGTTGACAGGAATATTCACAGCGCCTTCAGCTCTAAGCCGATTGCTCTGGCCTGCATCCAGGTCAAGATAGCCATCCATTTCATCGGCAATCTTGGCTTTCGCGGTATAGACGCTGAAGGCACCGCCGATAGAGTTTCGACCAAACAAAAAGCCTTGCGGCCCACGAAGGATTTCTGCTCGCTCCATATCGAACAAGCTGGTGACCGCTGAACCATTCCGGCCTTCGTAAAGATCGTTTTTGAAAAAAGCCGCTGAGGGGTCGCCGCCAACGCCAAAGTCTTGGGTACGTACACCGCGAACACTGATGGCATCGATAAAGCTGTCTTGACTATTGCCAGAGACGCCTGGGGTGAACGACACCAGATCCTTGACGTCGTTCAGGTTAACGTCTCTGACGAAATCGCCAGTTAATGCCGTAATCGCCAAGGGTACGTCTTGTACCGATTCACTGCGTTTGGTGGCTGTAACAACCACTTCCTCGAGTATTCGATTCTCGGCGCTGGCCTGAGCTGCGAGGCTCGAGGCGATGACCATGGCGATGCCGTGTGCCAAGGGCGAAGGTCTGAAGCGCAAGCCTGGATGACGCTGAAACGATTTAGGATCAATACGAGTCACATAACCTCCAAATAGTTCGGTTGTTGGAGATAAATTAAACGATTTGACGCGGCAGGTATAGATCTCGATGAATTTGTTTTTGTCCGACTAAAAATCAGTGTGTTTGCGTTCGATGGGTGTATCGTTCAATTCCGTTAATATGGCTGCCATAGGTGTCAGCTGCCGGGCGTAGCGGCGCCAGCGACCAACAGAACGGCTATGGGCCGGTTCCCTGACCTGGACTGCGCTGGCTGTTGAGACGGCGCTATTTTGCTCGTGAAACGCCAGGCAAGCGGGTTGCCAATCAAGGCCGAGGAACTCGATTAAGCGGCGGGCGTTGGGTTCCAGGTTCTGCACGGTATCTTCGTATGAAATATCAATAAATCGATCGCCGAAACGCCTGCGCCAGACGGCCATTAATTGTAGATAGCGGGCATGATGGCGCGCCATTTCCTGCTGGTCATAGGAGTGTAGATAAGCGTCAGCAAACAATTGTTTATAGCTGGCAAAGCAGGCGTCCATGGGGTCTCGTTGGATATGTACAATTTTTGCGTTAGGTAATGCCGCCAGGATCAGTGGAATCATCAAATAGTTTTGCGGCAACTTATCCACGAACCAGTCGGCGTCACCTCTTTGTTTGCGCGTGGTGTCGAGATACAGCTGGCCCAATTTAGCGGGCTCAAGGGCGGCAGCGCTGGCAAAAAAGGCGCTGGAGAAACGTTTGGGATCTCGGTAATCGCTGAGCCGGCGAACGGCCAGGCTGAGTTGCTGCAGTTCCCCCGCTGATTTCACCTGGGAGTGACTGCTGATAATGCGTTCGATCAAGGTGGTGCCGGTGCGAGGTTGGCCGACCACGAATATTGGCCCCGATGCCTCGCAGCCTGGCCCGGCTTGGGCGAGCCAATCGGTGGTGAAGGTTTTCTGCAGATCCTCAAACATCTGAACTTCTGCTGCTTCATCAAATTCCACGGTGCTGCGCCGATCCCGTGCGCCGATTTCAAAGGCGTCAAAGGCGGCTTCCCATTCCTCCAGGTCTTCGAGCTCTTTACCGATAGCGTAGGCGTAAAAAGCCCGTGCTCTCGGCGACAACTGGTCGGTACTAAGGAATTGCCGCATGGTGGCAATATGCGCGTCATCACGGGCTCGCCGTGTATTGGCCAGGACCCAGTGTGCTTGTGGACTATTGGGCTGTATCGATAGTAAATATTCTATGGTGGCGACGGCCTTATCGGTATAGCCTCGATAGACGAGGTTGTTGGCCAGGTTCAGCAGAAAGGGCGGGTGCCTGGGTTGCTGGCTGACAGCAGTCTCAAAACTTTTGCCGGCTGCATCAAACTCGCCGATCAGGGAATACACGGTGCCGATCAGATCGTGCACCATCGGGTCATTGCTGGAGGTTTTGACGGCCTCTGTGAGCGCAGCATCGGCACGCACGACCTGACCTTCATTCATAAACAGGCGGGCCAGCTGTGCCCATGCCGCGCCATGGTTGGGGTCGAGGGTGGTCACAGACCCGAACGCTTGAAACGCGGTCTTGCGATCCTGGGCCTGCAGGGCCGTGAGCCCCACGAGAAAGTGGGCCTGAGGTAGGTCTGGCTGGATCGCGAGGGCTTGTCTGCAACACTGCGATGCCCTGTCAATATTGCCTTGGGTCAGGGCTTGAAAACCCGTACGCAGCAGCTCCCTTAGATCTTGTTCGTTGACAGTCATGGTTGCAACAACCCTTTGTGGGTAAGGCCTGAATCAGGGCATAATGTCATGTTTGAATTTTCCAGACAACGCTATACGACCATAGGGTGACTTCGAAATGACGACTGATATCTCTAGTGCAAAGTTTCCCAGTGAAAAGCTGAAGGAGATGGATCGCGAGACTTTATTGCATCCCTTTACTAACTATCAGCAATACGCCAAGACAGGCGGGCGGGTGGTGACTCGAGCGGAACATATCTATGTTACAGACTCTGATAACAAGCAGTTACTCGATGGCATGTCGGGGCTGTGGTGTTGCAGTTTGGGTTACAGCCAACCGACTATCAACAAAGCGATTCAAGAGCAGTTGGAGCGTTTACCCTATTACAACAGTTTCTTTAATTGCAGTAACGATGCCGCGATAAATATGTCTAATGCGCTGGTAGAAATCATGCCGGATCATTTGAACCACATCTTCTTCACCAATTCCGGCAGTGAAGCGAACGATACCAATATCCGTTTAGTACATCGTTACTTCGATGCTTTGGGCAAGCCCGGTAAGAAGAATATTATTGGCCGGCATAACGGTTACCACGGCAGTACGATAGCCGCCGCCAGCCTTGGTGGTATGGGTTATATGCATGAACAGTTTGTTGGTTTGACTTATACCCATCATGTGCAGCAGCCTTATTGGTATGAAGAGTGCCATGACATGGATGCCGAGGCGTTCGGGCTTGTGGCCGCCAATGCCCTGGCAGCGAAGATCGACGAACTGGGCGCTGATACCGTCGCGGCGTTTATTGCCGAGCCCATCCAAGGTGCCGGTGGCGTGATTGTGCCGCCGGCGAGTTACTGGCCAGCGGTTGAGAAAATATGTCGTGAGCGAGATGTCCTGATTATCAGTGACGAAGTGATCTGCGGGTTTGGACGTACGGGTCAGTGGTTTGGCTGTCAAACCTATGGTTTCACCCCCGATCTGTTAACCTTCGCCAAAGGCGTGACTAATGGTTATCAGCCGTTGGGCGGTGTAGCCGTGTCAGACAAGATCGTTGAGGTGTTACAGTCGCAGAGTGTCGAATTTGCTCATGGTTTTACTTATTCCGGTCATCCAGTTGCTTGTGCAGCAGGACTGGCAACCTTGGAGATATACAAGCAGACGGATATTGTTGGAACCCTTAGTAAAGACCTGGCCCTTTATTTTAATGAGCGCTGGCGGCAGTTAGGTGAGCATCCGATTGTCGGTGAAGCTCGAACCCAGGGCATGTTGGGCGCCTTGGAACTGGTCCGTGACAAGTCTTCTCGCGAACGTCTGGCGCCAGATTCAGCTGCCTCTGGTTTCTGTCGAGATCGGGCAATTGATCATGGGTTAATGGTGCGTGCAGTCAAAGACACGATGATCAGCGCGCCGCCTTATGTGTGTAGCAAAGCGGAAATCGATTTGTTAATCGATCGATTGGCCAAGGCGCTGGATGAAACTGCCCGTCATTATGGTATCAATGAAGCATGAGACCTCTGGTTCTGGTGCCTTGTGATGTCAAACACGTGGAGGGTCACCCCTTCCATGGTGTTGGCGAAAAATATATCAATGCGGTCAGCCATGGTGCCGGTGTTCAAGCCCTGTTGGTGCCTGGCATAGGCGCGGGGCAAGATCTTCTGTCACTGGAGCAGGATACCGATATTGACGGTTTGCTCGATCTTGCTCAGGGGCTCTTTTTGACCGGCAGCGTGAGTAACGTTGAACCAGGCAGATACGGCAACTCAGATGCACCCGCTGATATCAAGCAGGACCACCAGCGGGACGCCACAGTTTTTCCATTGCTGGCGCGAGCGATAGCGCGCAAAATCCCTATACTCGCCGTCTGTCGAGGTATCCAGGAGCTGAATGTCGCGATCGGAGGCACGCTCTATCATGCGGTGCATGAGCAACCGGGCTATGCCGATCATCGTGAGCAGGACGGCCTCTCCAGAGCAGAGCTGTATGCGCCAGCACATGATGTGGATGTTGTCGCTGGGGGTTTGCTCGAAAAAATTGTCGATGCGCCATGCTTTGCAGTGAATTCGTTGCATGCGCAGGCGATCGCGATATTGGCGCCAGGTTTACGTGCAGAGGCGATCTCTAAAGATGGTGTCATTGAGGCCGTCTCAAAGGATGGTCAATTCTTGTTGGGCGTGCAATGGCATCCCGAATGGGCATTTGCCGACAATCCCCAGTCCAAGGCGATCTTCGCGGCTTTTGGTCAGGCGGTTCGACACTTCGCCACAAACCGTTAAATAAAGGCGCAATTAAAGCAGAAAGTTATCTGTCAAATTAACCACCGTTCATACCTTTAACTTATAGGAACTATCTTTATGTCAGCGTTACCAGACCCTATATCAGCCCATGTTGAGTTGCTTTTCTCTGACATGAACGGCGTTCCTCGGGGCAAAGTGATTGATGGCGCCACCTTGAAGCCGGGGTATCGCCCCCATATGGGATTGTCGGTATTGTTTCAGACTATCACCGGCGAGTATGCAGATATTCTTGATCGACTCAACCCGAAAGACGAAGACATGCTGTTAGAGCCAGACTGGTCTACCTACAGAACAACGCCATGGAAAGAGGATGATCATAGTCAGGTGATTTGCCGTTCCTTGAGCAAAAATGGCCAGCCAACTACCGTCGATTCCAGAAATATTTTGATAGAGGTGCTTAATCAATATGCGCAGGTGGGCTGGTTTCCCATTGTAGCGCCTGAAGTTGAGTTCTATCTGGTGCAGCCCGTGAAGGATCCGCGAAATGCATTGGTGCCAGCTACTGGTCAGGATGGTCGGCTTGAATCGGGCGGTGAGTCTTTCAGTATCGATGCCTTGGATAAGTTTGAAGATTTTTTTGCGACTCTGCGGCAATCCTGTGCGAAAGCGAATATTCAATTAGAGGGTTTGATTCACGAAATGGGGCCCGGGCAGATAGAGCTTAATGTGGGTCATGGCGATGCGTTGGATAAAGCCGATCAATTATTCCTGTTGAAGCGTGCAGTTAAGGCGTGCGCCTTAAAGTGCGGTATGACGGCAACGTTTATGGCGAAACCGATTGAAGAGGCGGCTGGTAGTGGCTTGCATATTCACACCAGCATGAACGATGCTGATGGCAACAATGTGTTTGCCTTGCAGGATGGCCAAGCCACTGTGATGCTCAAGCATTACATTGCGGGTTTGCAATACTACCTGCCGCGGGCGTTTGCACTGTTTTCACCTACCATCAATAGCTACAAGCGATTCGTGCCTGACCTGTCCGCGCCGGTGAATCTGGAATGGGGTTATGATAATCGAACGACGGGCTTTCGGATTCCCTATGACACCGATGAAAATGGCCGGGTCGAGAATAGAATTGCTGGTGCTGACGCCAACCCTTATCTGTTTACTGCGGCGACGCTAGCCTGTGGGCTATTGGGCATCCGCGAGAAGCTTGAGCCGACCGAGCCGGTGGAAAGTAATGCTTACTATTTAAATCTGCCAGCGGCCTTCCCTCGTGACCTGGGCGCCGCCTTGGTTGAGCTACAAAATTGTCAGCCGATCATTGACCTGATAGGTAAAGATTTCATTGACTCATTTGTATCGATCAAACAAATGGAGATTGATCACTTTCAGGCGGAAATTTCCTTGTGGGAGCAACGTTATCTGTGTGAGTCTCTGTAGTCATGGGATCTCGGCGGCAAGGCAGTGATCCTCGTGTTGGTTACGATGAGTCATGGTATTACGCCACTGCCAAGGGGTTGGTGCAGCATCCGCAGCTGACTGAATCTGTCGATGCAGACGTCTGTATTGTTGGCGCAGGTTACACGGGATTGTCGGCGGCGATTGAGTTGGCGGAGCAAGGCTTGAAGGTTGTTGTGTTAGAAAGCCATCGAGTCGGTGCGGGTGCCTCAGGTCGCAATGGTGGCGTTCTGGGTATGGGGCAACGCAAGGATCAGGATGAGCTTGAAGTTATGCTCGGCCTCGATGTGGCGAAGCAAATGTGGCAAGTCGCCTGTGATGCCAACGGGCTAGTCAGAGACCGTATCAAGCGCTATGCAATTGACTGCGACCTGACTGATGGCGAACTGCATGTGGCTCATAGGGAACGTTATGTTGATGATCTGCGGCGTTATAATGATCACTTGGCTGAGCACTACGGATATACCGAACGCCGCCATGTGAGCCGCGAAGAAGTGCGGGCCATGTTGGGTGTGGACTCATTTTATGGTGGTGCCCTCGATTTTCGCTCAGCCCATATTCATCCCTTGAATCTGGCATTGGGCCTCGCTCGTGCAGCGAAGACATTAGGCGTGCAAATATTCGAACGGTCTGCCGTGCTCGACTATCAGAATCCAGTCACCGATCAAGTACTTGCCAAGACCGCAGCCGGCGAGGTCAGAGCGAAATACCTGGTGCTGGCTTGTAACGGTTATTTGGGTAAGCTGGATCGGCAGGCGGGCAAATATCAGATGCCCATCAATAACTTTATTCTGGCCACTGAACCCTTAGGTGCAGCGCGCGCTCAACAACTGAATCGCGATAATGTCGCGGTGGTAGATACCCGGTTTGTGGTCAATTACTTTCATAACTCACCAGACCACCGACTAATCTTTGGCGGTGGCGAAAATTATTCACCATTCTTTCCGCGAGACATCAAAGACTTTGTTCGCCAGCATATGCTTGAGGTTTATCCACAATTGGCGGATGTGAAGATTGACTATGCCTGGGGTGGAACCTTAGCCATTACCATGCGGCGGATGCCGAGTTTTGGTCGAGCTGGGCCCAACGTTTACTGGGCCCAAGGCTATTCTGGGCATGGTATCGCGATGGCAAATATGGGTGGCAAGCTGATTGCCGAGGCGATTGCTGGGCAGGCGTCGCGGTTCGATCTGTTTGCCAATATTCGCCACATACCCTTTCCCGGTGGTCGCTGGCTGCGCTGGCCTGGCCTCGTGGCGGGTATGCTTTATTATTCGCTGTTAGACAAGTTTTAGATGGCATCATCTTGCAGTTTTTTTAGTGCTAACAGGCCGATAAAGTCGTGAGCAATGGTTGCCGCTGCGATCGCGGTGATCTCTGCATGATCATAGGCTGGTGCGACCTCAACCACGTCCATGCCGACAAAATTCAGTTTGCCAAGGCCGCGCAATATGCCGAGGGCCTGTGCTGACGACAGGCCGCCGGCTACCGGTGTGCCGGTGCCGGGTGCAAATGCCGGGTCAAGACAATCAATATCGAAGGTCAGATAGGCAGGGTGGTCACTGACGATGTCGAGAATGTGCTGGATCGTTTCCTGTTGGCTCTGCTGGTGCACCGTGGGTGCATCAATGACGGTGAAGCCGTGGCTCTCATCACTGAATGAGCGAATGCCAATCTGTACCGAGCGAGATACGTCAATAAGCCCCTCACGCTTGGCGCGCAGAAACATAGAGCCATGGTCCAGGCGTTTGCCGTCATCTTCCCAAGTGTCGACATGGGCATCGAAGTGAACCAGAGCTACAGGGCCATATTTTTCCGCGTGAGCCCGCAATAGCGGATAAGTGACAAAGTGATCGCCGCCCAGGGTAACCATCAAGGCGCCGCTGCTGATGAGCAGTCGCGCATGCGCCTCAACGGTTTCTACCAAGTGCTGCGGGTAACCCGAGTCGAGTAGGCAGTCGCCGTAGTCAGCCACAGCCAGAACCTCGACTGGGTTGATGCCAAAGGGAAACGCCCGACCGATGAGTTCTGCGAGCTGCACCGAAGCGGCGCGAATGGCCTGCGGGCCCAAGCGTGCGCCGGGCCGAAAGGTGGTGGCGGAATCAAAGGGGATGCCAGAAATGACGACATCTGCGCCGTCAATATCCTGGGTGTATTTGCGCCGCAGGAACGATAATTCACCGGCAAATGTGTTGCCACCCTGAACGTGCTCGATAAATCGCTGGCGTTTCGGATTTTGCTGATTCATGGGCTTGGCCTGTGGTGACTGATGGGCGCCGATTTTGGACTGGCCGAGTGTTCGGGTCAAATGCTATGACGCAAGTCGCAAGGTTGCTCGTGCTTTTTCGCTCGTGATCTGTGACCCTTGGTGTCGTGAACAGGTGTCGTGAACAGGTGTCGTGAGCAGGCGGCGTGATAACAGGCTGTGTGAATCGGGCCTCGCTCATTGCGCCGTGTGACAGGATCGGGCAGTGGATTGGCTAGGGTGATTGATTACTGCTTGGTGAAGACCAGTAACTGGTTGTTGGCGGGCATAGGTGTGTCTGACAACAGGTGAAAGCCTTGTGCTTCGGCGCGAGCTTGCAGGGTTTCAATATCACGAATGCCACTGAGGGGGTTGCGCGCTTTAAGCCACTCATCAAAGGTCGCGTTTGATTCAGCAGTGAACTCGCCCAGGTATTTGAAAGGGCCATAAAAACATAGTTTACCGCCCGTTGGCAGGGCGCTTGCCGCGCCTCGGAACAGGGATGGCAGCAGTGCTGCGGGCATAATGTGCACGACGTTGGCGGCATAGATATGATCTGTGGGCGGGAAGACTGATGTGGCGATGTCCAGATACAGCGGCGGGCTGACATTCAAAGGCGCGAGACGTTCGATGTTTTCAAGCAGGCCGGCAAAGTATTCACCTTGATCAGTGGGCTGCCAAGTGAGGTGTGGTAGTGCTGCCGCCATATGCACCGCATGTTGTCCAGAGCCACTGCCGATTTCAAGGATTCGCGCAGGTTTCAGGAACAATGACTTGAGCTGCTCAAGGATGGGTGCCTTATTGTTGTCGGCTGCTTGAGAAAACTGGGTAAATTGGTCGATGACAGTGTCCTGTGGTCGTTGGTGGCTGGGCAGATTATTAAGCTTCTGGTGCGGCGTCCGGGGCCGTGTAGCCTTCTATGCGGTCAATCTTTTCGCCAGCAAGGAACCGGTCGCGCTGTTCGTTCAAATACTTGCGGGCCTCCTTGTCCATCAAGTTAAGGTGCTTTTCGTTGATGAGCATGGTTTGAATGTGTTGCCATTCGAGCCAGGCCTGCTCGGAGACATTATCGAAGACCTGTTGACCTTTGGCACCGGGGAAGGGTTGTGCATTCAGGCCGGGCAAGTCTTTTTTTAATCGACTGCAAAATACTGTTCTGCTCATGATGGTCCTCGCATAGCATAGTTGTTTTGGGAGCCGCCTTATGGCTTCTGTAAGCCTTTGAGCTGGGCAAATATTCGTGTCACGGGGCGCGTCAGGCCAATGGCTTGGGATGTCTGGAGATCATACCAGATCAGCCTGTCTGGCTCGCCGATCTGGTGACTCGACCGAGAAGATCTTACGTGAAGTGGCGTGATATCTAAATGGAAGTGGGTGAATGTATGTCGAAAGGGCAAAATGGCTTGAGCGGCGACCGGCTCCAGTGCTTGGTTCGCCAGCACCGCGTCGAGCATCGCGGGCTCTGTTTCCGGGAAGCCCCACAAGCCGCCCCAGAGTCCACGGCTCGGGCGTTTTTCCAGCAAAAATTCACCCTCAAGGTTTTCAATGAGAAGCATATAGGTTGATCTAACCGGAATCGCCTGGCGGGTTTTTTTGCTCGGCAAGCGCTCGACCTCATCAGTCTCGTGCGCAACGCAGGTGCCCAGCATAGGACATTGGGCGCAGTCAGGTCGACTGCGTGTACAGAGTGTCGCGCCAAGATCCATGATGGCCTGAGTGTAATCATTGACCCGAGTTGTCGGGGTCAGGCGTTCTGCGATCTCCCAGAGGGCATTGGCAACCGGGGTCTGTCCGGGCCAGCCGTAAATGCCAAAACAACGAGCCAGGACGCGCTTGACGTTGCCGTCGAGAATGGCGGCTCTGCCGCCGCAGGCGATGGAGATAATTGCGCCGGCAGTGGACCTGCCGATGCCGGGCAGGGCGACCAGCTGCTCCAGGTTGGTGGGAAATTCACCATTAAAATCGGCGATAATGGTACGCGCGGTTTTATGTAGATTGCGGGCGCGGGCGTAATAGCCGAGCCCAGTCCACAAGTGCAGTACTTCGTCTTCGCTAGCATCGGCCAGTTGGTCGATGGTGGGAAAGCGGCGCATGAAACGTTCGAAGTAGCCGATGACGGTCGCCACCTGGGTTTGTTGCAACATGATCTCAGACACCCACACTCGATACGGGCTAATCTGCTGTTGCCAAGGCAGGTGCTTGCGGCCGCTGGTGTCAAACCAGCGCAAGAGTCGGTCACTGAAATCCGTGGTCATGTGCCAAATAGTCCTTTGAGGAGTTCCTTGGCCTTGTCTTGTAGCTCAGGCAAACGGGCTTTGAGCTTCTCTTGACCTTGGCGTTTTAACTCTTGCTTAATAATGTCCGCGACCAGCGCTTGGGTAGCCTTTCTGTTTGGCAAGCACAAGGTCGCCGGCGAGGCATCCATGGCGCCGGCACAATGCAGTGGCCAGCGCAGACCGGCCAAGGGTGGTTTGACGCTGAATAGACTCGTCGCACTCTCTTGAAGCGTGATCCCAAGATCATAGTCGAGTTGATTCTGCCAATAGTCGATGCCGCCAGTGCCGACAATCGTCATCGTCTCCAGCTGGACGTTCAATTGCTGGTCGGCTTCGATCCCGTCTGTCAGGGTTAAAGTGCCCACTAAGGATTCGAATGGCATCTTGTCTGGCCATTCGCCAATACCTGACGCTTGGCCGCGGAGGCTGTCAATCACGCCAGCAATTTTCTTCACTGGGCTGACATCGAGGCTGCCCTGCTTGATCAGAAATTGGTTCGAGCCGTTCATGCTATCGAGCACTTCACTCAGCATGTGACCCCTGAAGCGAATATCGGACTCTAGTTCCACGCTGCCGGTAAGCCATTCAACGTCAGTCAGTGCAGTGATATCGACGCCGCTGACTGTGAGGCGTGAGGTGCTTGTTGCTGTAGCGCCGGCAGGTATTCGGGCTGCAAAGTGATGTTTGATCTGGCCATTGTAACCACTTGCGGTGGTGGTGACTTCAAGCTGCTCGCGGCTGTTAGTGACAGTGAAATTGAGGTCATTGAGTTGATAGGTTTCGTAGTTCAATTGAATGATATGAAACCGCCCATCGAGAGAGTATTGGTTCAGGCTATTAACGGGTAGCACTTCGCTATCTGCAGGCAGTGGCACCCCATTGTTTGCGCCTGAGTTATTCCCAGCGTCTGGTGGCAGATAGTCGCTGAGGGCTAATGTGTCGAGGCTCAGGTCAAAGCGGGCGCCGCTGACATCGCCGAGTTCCGCGCTCGCTGAACCCTTGATGGTCATGGCGTCGAGTTTGGCCTTGATGTTGGTCAGGTGCACAGCTGCTGGCGTACCCTCGATGTTGGCCGTCATCTCGAACCGTTTGAGGGCGTCAGGGTTACGGGTTTCAATGGCAGGCAATTGTAGTTTTGCCAGCAAAGATTTGACGTCAAAGGGTTGAACGTTCACCGTACCCTTGAGGCTGGGCGTGGTCTGCATCTGGGTGATTTGCAGATCGATGATCGCCTGCAGATCAGCCAGCTGGATCTGGCTGGCTTGCAAGTTGGCAGTGCCTTGGCTGAGATCGGCATCGCCGTTCAAGGTCATATTGGCTTGTACGTCCGTCATGTCGGATAAGCTGGTCCGGCTCTTGATGGTCAGTTGGTTAAATTGATATTGGTCGAATTCGCGATTGAACGTGATATTACCAGCGCCTTGAATAGACGAGCTCAGGCCCGCCAGTGTGTCTTCTGCCGACACGTCAAACTCGATATAGGTCGCCTCATTAGAGCGGGCTGCACCCGTCGTTAAGGATTTCAGGTTGATCACATAATCTGCCGCCGGTGCGCGGTAGCGAATCGTCGCGTTGCTGATGTTCATGTGAGCGATGTCGAGAGTCAAACTTGCGCTGCTAGCACTTGATTCTGTTTCGGCGGCAGCGTCAGCGATATCGGCTACCTGCCAGTTGCCTTTACCATCGGCAGCGACTTCTGTATTGAGTGTCAGGCCATCGATGGTCAATCCATCGATAGCGAGTTCGCCGCTTAACAATAACGGAATCAGTTTGAGATCGACGGCGACGGTCTCAAGCGAGAGGAATGGTTGGTCGCTGCCCGCTGGTTGAATTTCAATATCGGTGACCTTAATGGCAATAGGTGGCCAGTAGCGCCAGCTGATATCGCCGTTGACACTCAGTTCGAAGCCCGTCTGCTGCCTCACCGCGTCGTTGAGCTGCTGGCGATACAGGTCCGGATTGTCCAGTAGAAATAAGACGACGCCGAAGAGTAACGCGGGAATCAGGGCGAGTAGGGCAAGGATCAATTTCATGATGACTTCTCGATCAAAGGGTTGGTTGAACGGTGAATTTTGCGAGCCTCGATCGAGACAATGCTGACTCTCGGTCTTTGTCGATAACACCGGTCATGTTCGCTAATTACGCCGTACGTTTGGCCGAAAAATAGTCACGAACATCAGGCTGCGGACCTTCGCAATCGGCAAGTTATTGTGATGCTCTAGGGCGCTATTATGCCAGATTGTGGTGCGCGGGGTGCTATCTATCAATCTGCGGCGCGACGGAGCGTGTGGCCTGCTGCGAAATGCAGTGGGCGAGGCTTGCTGCACCGCTCAAGCGCAAACCGCTGGGCTCAATAAGTGGAGGGTATCGCTGCAACCAAATTATCTGATAGTCTCTGGTAAAACTAACGAGGAGTGTTTGATGCCTGATATAGGTAGTACTGCAAATCCGTTAAGAGTTGCGATTATTGGTGCCGGCCCAGCGGGCTTCTACACCATCAGCAACTTCCTCAAGTATAAAGAATTGACCGTCGAGATGGATCTATATGATCGTCTACCGACCCCTTATGGTCTTGTCAGGGCAGGTGTCGCGCCTGATCACCAGAAAGATAAGTCGGTAACTCGAGCTTATGCCAAAAGCGCAGAACAACCCAACGTGCGATTTTATGGCAATGTGGAATATGGCAAGCATCTTCAATTGGCCGATCTGCAAGCGCATTATCACCAGGTGATATTCACTAATGGCGCCCCCACCGACCGCGATTTGGGTATTCCCGGCGAAGACCTGCAAGGTAGCCATTCCGCGACAGATTTCGTTGCGTGGTATAACGGCCATCCAGATTTCGCCGATCATCAGTTCGACCTCAGTCAGGAAAGTGTTGCCATCGTTGGCGTCGGTAACGTGGCGATGGATGTGGCCCGGATTCTGTGTAAATCCTATGCGGAACTGGCAGAAACCGACATCGCCGATCATGCCTTGGCGGCCCTGAAGAATAGCCAGGTTAAGCGGGTCTATTTACTCGGTCGCCGGGGTCCGGCGCAAGCCGCGTTTACGCCGCCTGAAATCAAGGAGATGGGTGAGTTAGCCGAAGCGGAAGTTATAGTGCCCGTCGAAGAGGCACGGGTTGATGCGATTAGTCAGCAGTATCTCGACGCCAACCCAGATAAAAATGTTGAAAAAAATATCGGGTTTATCACTGATTACAGTCGGCGGGTCATCACGGGCAAAGACAAGCTTCTGACGCTGCGGTTTTTAGTGTCACCGATAGAAATTATCGGTGAGGCAGGGCACGTGGCGGCACTAAAATTGGCTAAAAATGCCATAACCGCGACTGCAGACGGCGCTATTCGACCCAGCGCCACGGGCGAAGAAGAAATTCTTGAGGCGGGTCTGGTATTTCGTTCGGTGGGGTATCAAGGCATACCCGTCTCGAATGTGCCCTTCGACGCCAAGAAAGGCACGATTCGGAATATTGAGGGTCGGGTTGTTGACGAGTCTGGCGAGGCAGTGACAGGTTTGTACACTGCGGGCTGGATTAAGCGTGGGCCCAGCGGTGTCATTGGTACCAACAAAACCTGTGCCCAGGAAACGGTGGCCCGCATGGTTGAAGACGTCGCCGCTGGAAATTGCTTCAAGCCTGTGGCGCCAGGAGTCGATGCGGCGAGTGCCTTAGTGCATGAGCGCCAGCCGCAAACGGTGAGCTATGCCGATTGGCTCAAGATCGATGCCGCCGAGATTCTAAAGGGCGAGGCACAACAACGTCCGCGGGTTAAATTCACCCGCATCAAGGACATGTTGGCCGTTCTTGGCGACTAGCTCGGCAACTAGACTGTGACGGGGTTTACCGCCGTTCGGGTCTCGGCGTCATAATCGGAAAACGGCGCTCAAATTGATCGAACAAGCCGCCAAGTTGCGCGAGCGCGCCGATGTCCCCGTCAATGGCTAAGGCGCCGCTGCCCATCAGTTGTGGGGCATCGGCCAGGCGCAGCATCAAGCGTTTGAAATCGAGGCCGCTGATTGTCATGGTAGCCGTCGCTTGGGCGTGAGATTTGCCGGGAAAGGCGTGCAGTACGGAATTTTCGATGGTCAGTAGTTGGTGTTCAGCATCGGTGAATGCCAGGTTAATGTGTAACACCAATCCGTCCACCTTGTCGCTATTGAGTCTCACTGCCAGGGTCTGAAACAGATTTTCCAAAGGCATGGCTTGGGCCATGCTCTCGGTGGCCTCGAAGCGTGAGCCGCTGGGCAGGCCTTCACGGAGCTCAAATGCGCCGCAGAGATAGAAGTTTCTCCAGGGTGCTGATTCTGATTGGTAGCCCATTTGTTCAAGGGTATCTGCCAGCAGCGCCCGGCCGGCAATATGTTCCGGTTCAGCCATGACCACATGGTTGAGTACCTCTGCGACAAATCGATAGTCACCGCGGGCAAAATAATCCTGGGCGCGGGCAACAACCGCGTCACTGCCCCCCATGAAATCCAGATACCGTTTACCAGCCTCAACGGGCGGCAGTTGATAGAGATGGGCGGGGTTGCCATCGAAAAACCCGAGATACTTCACATAGACAGCACGAGTATTATGGTGAACTGTGCCGTAGTAGCCTCTATTGTAAAATTCCTTGCCGAGGCTGTCTGGCAGGCTCACGAGTTCGGCGATTTCTTCTTTAGTGTAGCCATGGTTGGCCATGCGCAGGGTCTGGTCGTGGATGTATTTGTACAGATCCCGCTGTTTTTTCATATAGTCTACGGCCGCGTCACGACCCCAGGTGGGCCAGTGGTGGCTGGCGAACTGAACCTCTAGATCAGCCCCAAACAATTCGATGGATTCGTTGATCTGTGCCGCCCAAGCCAAGGCGTCGCGTACCTGTGCACCGCGAGGCGTATAGACATTGTGCAAGTGATGGGAAGTGATCTCGGACATGCACAGCGCTTTAAATTGTGGGAAGTAAAATACCATTTCTGCAGGTGCTTCGGTGCCCATGGTCATTTGAAAGACAATCTCGATGCCATCAATGGTGCGGGTCTCACCGGTCTTGCTGATGATGTCGTTTGGTATGACAAAGCCTGTAGTGCCCATGGACAAAGCGGCGCCCAGTCCGGTTGTGACGAACGACGTGGGGGATGGCTGGAGTAAATTGCCATACATATAGGTGGCGCGGCGGCTCATGGCATTACCGGCCAACACGTTTTCCGCAAGACATTCTTTCACATAATCTACGGGCGCGATGACGGCAATTTTGCCCGTCTCCACGTCGTTTTGGTCGACCACGCCAAGCACACCGGCGAAGTGGTCTGCGTGGCTGTGGGTATGAATGACCGCGACCACGGGACGCTCGCCCAGTTGTTCGTTGGCCAGCTTCAGTCCCGCCCTTGACGTTTCCGAGGAGGTCAGTGGGTCAACAATAATCCAGCCAGTGTTGCCCTTGATTAGGGTCATATTGGCGATATCGAAGGATCGAATTTGATAGATGCCCTCGACCACCTCATACAGGCCGTGGTGCTGGGCGTTGAGTTGAGCCTGACGCCAGAGTGACGGGTTGACAGTGTCAGGTGCCTCGGCAGTTAAAAAATCGCTGGTTTCCAATTCATAGGCCGGGCGTTTGGCGCGATCATGAGCGATGGTCATGGGACTTAATGTTGCGATAAATCCACGGCTAGCATTATCAAAACTCTTCCGGTCAGTGAAGTCTAACTGCGTATACACCGCCCGGTTGGCGCGGCTGGTGATGTTGCTGGCGGGCTTCGCCTGTTTAAGGTCTTCTGGCAATGGTGCGTAGGTCATGATGACGACGTCCTGGTTGAATTTTAAGCTAGCATACCGACTTCTTACGAAACGGCAAACAAGCACTGGGTGCGTAATGGGGTGCGAGATGCTACCTTGCAACTCTGAATTCAAGTGAGCAAGTACCTGCCGTGTTGTACCTGACTTTATTGGCCGAAACCCTTGCGGTGACGGGTCCGATCTTTATCCTCGTATTACTGGGTTTGGTGCTCAAGCGCTTGGGCTTTATCGACGATCAATTCGTCACGATGTCCTCGCGGTTGGTGTTTTCGCTGTGTTTGCCCGTGTTGTTGTTCACGACGATCACTGGTGTCGACCTGGCCAATAGTCCGGCTTTTGCGCTATTGAGTTTCAGTGCTGTGGGTGCTGGTTTAACCTTTGTCATCAGTTGGCTGGCGGCGATCACACTGGTGTACCCCAAGGTTGACCGCGGCGTATTCGTGCAGGCGAGTTTTCGCAGCAATCTGGGGGTTGTCGGTCTGGCGCTATGCGCGAATGCTTATGGCACGCAAGGGCTGGTGCTGGCGTCGCTACTGATGGCGGTGATGACCGTCATCTACAATATTTTGAGCGTAGTGGTGTTGAGTTACTACAATGTCGCTCGAGCAATTTCCTGGCGCGGTGTGCTGATGGATATCGCCACAAATCCACTTATTGTCGCCATTGTTTTGGCGTTGTTGGTGGGTAGCCTGCGGTTGCCGATTCCAGTGGTGCTAGAGCGCACCGGGGCTTATTTGGGGAGTCTCGCTTTACCATTGGCGCTGCTGGGAACAGGGGCGAGCATGAATCTCAAAGCATTGCGTCATTCCTCCTCGGTTACGTTGCTGTGTGTCGCCTTAAAGACCATGATTCTGCCAGCGCTGATTACCTGGCTGGCGTGGCTGCTAGGCTATCGAGATCTCTCCTTGGGTGTGCTGTTCTTGTTGTTTATGAGTCCAACGGCGACCGCGAGCTTTATCATGGTCAAATCCATGGGTGGGAATGACGCGCTCGCGGCAAATCTGATCATGACAACGACCTTGGTGTCGCTGCTGACAGCGAGTCTCGGTCTGTTTTTGCTGCGAGTCCTGGCGCTGGCCTGATCTGGCGGTCGGCGCTATCGAGCGCCGTCGATTTAATCCCGACGAATTGTATGGTTGAACTTGATTGGCGTTCAGGGGAGACTTGCTCAGGCTAATTCAATGATTTGAACAATGACTCGCGGAGTAGACAATGACAGTAAAAGTAGGCGATAAAGTACCAAGCGCTACCATGAAGATGATGGGCGAAAAAGGTCCTCAGGATATTTCCACGGCCGACTTGTTTGGCGGTAAAAAAGTCGTGCTGTTTGCGGTGCCAGGGGCATTCACGCCAACCTGTAGCGCGGCGCACTTGCCGGGTTTCGTGGTTAATGCGGATAAGATTAAAGCCAAGGGTGTCGATGCGATTGTCTGCGTGTCGGTGAATGATGCGTTTGTAATGGATGCTTGGTCGAAGGATAAGAATGCTGAAGAGATCATGATGGTCGGCGATGGTAATGGTGACTTCACTGAAGCCATGGGCCTGGTCCTAGATGGTTCTGGTTTTGGCCTTGGCAAGCGTTCACAGCGCTACGCGATGATTGTAGAAGACGGGGTCATTACGACGTTGAATGTCGAAACCGGCCCAGCTTTTGAGCTTAGCTCTGCAGAGAAAATCCTCGAGGCGCTATAAGCCTGAGTGCAACGGGCAACCCCTGACTTGTGACGAGCTCAGGGTAGACTCGTCAGGCATGACCCGAATAGGGTGAATGTTATTAGCCGGTGCCTGCCGGCACCAGCTACAATGCCCGGATTGCAATAGCAGGCGGGCATTTTTTTTGGAGTTATTAATTGAACCTTGGGTTCTTTGGACCCTGCTCGCGGCCGTCATGCAGTCGGTGCGCACTGCGGGTCAAAAAATCCTGGTGACAGACATATCGGCAGTGTCGGCGACCCTGGTCCGGTATCTGTTCGGCTTACCCTTCGCTCTATTGTATCTTGCCTGGCTACTTAGTCGGCGTGATTGGCAAATACCCCAGCTCAATCTGGATTTTCTGATCTGTGGCCTGCTGGCAGGTGGGTTGCAGATTATCGCAACGGTATTACTGATTCAGTTGTTTACCCTGCGAAATTTTGCCGTGGGTAGCACCTTCGTTCGAACTGAGATTGTGTTGACGGCCTTGATCGGTTTTTGGTGGTTTACCGAGGAGGTCTCGTTTTTTGGTTGGCTTGCTATCCTGGTTTGTGTGGGCGGGCTGGTAATGATCAGTCTGGCAAAGACCGGCCTGATCAACAGTCTGTGGAACCGGTCAGCGGTGTATGGTTTGGGGGCTGGCCTGAGCTTCGCACTGACATCCCTGCTCCTGCGCAGAGCAAGTTTGTCTCTGAATCTGGATGACCCAATGTTCAGCGCGGCGGTAACTCTGGTTTATATGGTCGTGTTGCAAACGGTGATAACCCTGGTGTGGGTCGGTTGGCGACAGCCTCGAGAGTTCAAGATCATCGGGGCCAAGTGGCGACCCAGCCTGTTTGTTGGTGCCACTGCGGTTGCCGGCTCGATTGGTTGGTTTACCGCGATGACGCTCGAATTGGCGGCCTATGTAAAGACGTTGGGGCAGATCGAGTTTCTGATTAGTTTGCTGATCGCGGTGTATCTCTTCAAAGAGCGCCCCTCTGGGCTGGAGCTGTTGGGCATGTTACTGATTGTCGGTGGTGCCGTAGGCATACTGCTGGCGTGAAGCGAGTGGATGGCTCAAGGCAGCGACGCCCACTCCAGCGACTAGATGATTTGGACTGAAGTGACGTCGCTATTGGTCTGTCAGTTTTCATCATGGTCGGCGACTCACTCGAATATCCATGTTGAGTGGGTATTCGGGCACATCAGCCAAGCATCGCCTTGAAGCGATTGAGTCGGCGTCAGGTAGGGCTGAGGTTGGCGAGCTCGAAGTAATAGCCTCCCTTTCAGACACCGAATATAGTCCGCAAGAATGGATGAATTTTGCTGATGCCATCAAGACTGCTGCGAATATTCTCTAAACGAGCTGCAATCTGGGTTGGTTTGATATTTAGCGAATAGCGTATATGTCGTGTAAATCAACTGTCTTCGGCTTGTCTATCGCCAAGCCGTTCATCGGAGCTGGCGTACCTTTGGTGTGATTAAGAGCCCATTGGGTGCCTCAGATCAACCTTTGGTCGCGACCTTTATCCTATATTCCCTGAGTTCGTGGCTTCGATTCAGCTTCGCTAAGCCTGCTGCGGTGGTCCGATTGTTGGGTCGCTAGTGGCTTTATTCATCTATGTGACATTTTTAGAGCGGCCCTTGTTTTAGGCACTTGATGGGGCGACTTCTTGTAGTGCGTGTTAATTCTTTGAGCTTCAATCAATGAACTTACGTGTAAAGGTAGAAGATGCAATTGAGAAGGGGACATAAAAACTTGCAGTAGGAGCATGCCTTGGGGACTAACGATCGTACTAGGCAGCACAAATAACGCAAAAAAATACGAGGAAATACTCATGCCATGGAAGGCGTCTAAGTGTTATCGAATACTATCAATGATTCTAGTGTACCTCTCATTCGGATCGACAACTGCCTATGCATCTGTCGAAATTCATGAAGTGCAGGTACTTAATGATGCCAGTGATCAGCCAGTTTCCTTGGTGATCTACGGTACAGATTTCGGCACTGTTAGTGCTGGTGGTCCCGGCGTTGGCACGCCGGTTGTGTATATCGGCACTCAAGTGCCGGCACTGACGATTGCTAGTGACCAAAGCGCCTGTATTCCGTCGTTGAATCCACCGCCCCTCGACCAAACGGGCATGGACTGTGTGGTAACTGACTTGCCGTATTTAATTCCCAATGGCGATTATCTTCTGTGGCTAGAGGGCGAGGTGCCTGATGCCTCTTGTGATGTTAATGGCAAACCGACGGAATTAACGTTCATCTATAGCGCCGGTTATAACTGTGCGAATTCAACCTATTATCCCTATGGTGATGAGACGAAGCATGAGTGTGTAGACTCCGGCAGCATGGTGGAGCCGGTTGATTTTGTGCTGACGGGTAAAGATGCTCCCAAATTCATTATGGTACCTGATAGCGATATCTCGTTTGGAGATTCAGTGACGGTTATGTCAACGACTGTGGGTGCCAATTTATCGAACAATTTAGATATTGAGATTCGCGACGGTGGAAGTCTGATTGAGTTTGTTTCGGTTCATGCTTCATGTTCAAGCCCTCTTGAAACTGGAGACTATATTGGTTCGTTGTACCTTGATAAATTTGTCGCGGTAGGTTCTGGTTCTGTAAGGGGTCACTATGACCTGACCATCGGGGCGATTGGTCCAATGGGTCCAGAGGGTGACGCTGGCCCACAAGGTGATAAAGGTGATAAAGGTGATAAAGGTGATCAAGGTGATA